>Ga0222712_10004757_pt1 | contig 14056 bp, 10 predicted proteins | sample C33_657DmetaG_FD_165043 | JGI IMG/M metagenome (GOLD analysis project Ga0222712, IMG submission 165043) | Estuarine water microbial communities from San Francisco Bay, California, United States - C33_657D | ecosystem: Environmental > Aquatic > Marine > Unclassified | place: USA: California... | reverse complement strand
GGGTGCCACTTCATCGCCGGCCTGATGATCAATGATCTGCACGCGCATGCCGCGGCGCTCACACCAGCGCACATACATGCGCATGAGCATGTCGGCCCAGTCGCAGGCCTCGGTGCCGCCAGCACCGCTGTGAATGGTCATGAAGGCACTGCCGCGATCAAAGGGACCGGCAAGCAGCAGATCCAATTCGTAGTCGGAGATGGCCTTGGCCAGCGCATCGTACTCGCTGCGCACCTCCTGATAACTCTGCGCGTCGCCCTGCTCACGAGCCAGATCAATGAGCACGGGAAAGTCGTCAATGCGGCTTTCGAGGCCCTCCAAGGGTCCGATCTGCTTTTTGATGATGTTGGCGCGGTCAATGACCTTGCGCGCGGAGTTCTGGCTGTCCCAGAAGCCGGGAGCCGTCATCTTGTGTTCGAGGGCCTGCAACTCTCCGGTGAGCTTCGGCAGGTCAAAGATACCTCCGGAGTTCGATCAGGCGGCCTTTAAGGCTCGCCATGTCGAACGCCTGGAGGTCGGTCAGGACAGACTTCGGGGTCGCTTCCATGAGGCCAGCGCTGTACGCCCAAGCCACCCCCAAGGCAAGCAAATCCTCTGCGCCCCACCCCGGGGACTTGCTTTTGCCCCTGCCCACCGACATGGTGCCCAGCCTTCATGAACAAGCTCGATGAGATCGTCGCCTCCAAGCAGGCCGAAGTCGCCCGCCTGCTGCCCATTGCCGACAAACTGCGCGCCGCCGCCGGTGGCCGCGACGACTTCCGCAGTCTTGCCGACAGCCTGCGCGCCGACCCCAGCCGCCTGAGCATCATCGCCGAGGTCAAGCGCGCCTCGCCAAGTGCCGGCACCATCGCCGAGTCCTTTGACCCTCTGACCATTGCCCGCGGCTATGAGCGCGCCGGGGCCAGCGGCATCTCGGTGCTCACCGATCAGGATTATTTCAAGGGCCACCTCAACCACCTCAGTCTGGTGCGCCCCGAGGTGGGCATCCCCTGCCTGCGCAAGGACTTCATCATCCACGAAACCCAAATCCATGAGGCCGTGGTGGCCGGAGCCGACGCCATTCTGCTCATCGTGGCCGCGCTCAAGCAGGATCAACTGCTGCATTTGCTCGAAGTGGCGCACACCTTCCAACTCGAGGTGCTCATGGAAGTCCACGACCTGCGCGAATTGGAGCGCGCCCTGGAAACCGATGTGCGCATCCTGGGCATCAACAACCGCAACCTGCAGAAGTTCACCGTGGACCTGGGCACCACGGAAGCCCTTGCCGAGGAAGTGCCTGACGATGTGATCCTGGTGGCCGAAAGCGGCATCAAGACTCCGGCGGACGCCCAACGCCTTGCCGATTGCGGTGCCGATGCCCTGCTCATTGGCGAGACCCTCATGCGCAGCCCTGACATCATGCGCGACCTGCCTGCGATGCGCGCCTTCAAACCCGAGGCCGCCGCAACCCCGGAGGATGAATGAGCAGCGCATTGGCCTGACGCTGCAAGCCCTCGCCCAATGGGGCGTGCGCGAGGCCTGCGTCGCCGCCGGTGCGCGCAACGCGCCCATCCTGGCGGCCCTGCAAGCCAGCAGCGGCCTGCGCCTCTGGTCTTTCTTTGAAGAGCGCTGCGCCGCCTTCTTTGCCCTGGGCCGCATTCAATCCACTGGCCGGCCCGTGGTGGTGGTGACCACCTCGGGCACCGCCGTTGCCGAGACCCTGCCCGCCGTCATTGAAGCCTGCCATCAGGGCCTGCCGCTGATCATTCTCAGTGCCGATCGCCCCGCCCATTACCGCGGCCGCGGCGCTCCGCAGAGCATCGAGCAGCGCGGTCTCTTCGGCCCGCATGTCAGCCAATGCCTGGACTGGTGCGATGAAAGCCCACCAGCCTTCCCTGCACAACTCGGTCGGCAACCCCTGCACCTCAATCTCTGCCTTGAAGAACCGCGCGCGCAGGACGCCATCAAGGCCATCGCCTTTGATCAAGGTGAAGAGGCCAACCCCGCCACCAGCCAGGCCACCTGCGATTTCCCTTGGGCCAAGCTGCCCACCGCCGTGGTGGCCGCCGGATTGAGCCCGGCTCAGGCCGCGCAAGCTGCACCCATCCTTCTGCGCCTTGGCCTGCCCGTGCTGGCCGAAGCCAGCTCAAACCTCTGGAGCCTGCCCGACCTGCAAGACCTGCTTCTGCCCGCTGGCAGCGCCAACTGGCAGGCCCTGGGTGCCAGACAACTGCTGCGCCTGGGAGCCGTGCCCTCAGCGCGCTGGTGGCGCGATCTGGAAAGCAGCGATCTTCCCGTGTGCAACATCAGCCAGGCACCCTACGCCGGTCTGGCCAGGCGCGAGCGCGTGGCACTCTACGATTGGAGCAGCCTCCCTGCCCTGCACACCCTTGACCTACCGCCTGCAGCCGCTGCCACAGGGCCTGATCTGGACACCCTGCTTGCCGCCCACCCCCACAGCGAACTGGCCTGGTGCCGACGCCTCTTGGGCCAACTGCCTGCCGACAGCCAACTGATGCTGGGCAACAGCCTGCCGATTCGCGAACTCAACGCCGCCATTCACCCGCTGCCACCGCGCGTCGAGGTTTACGCCAATCGCGGCACCAACGGCATTGACGGCCTGATCTCCACCTGGTTTGGCCACAGCGCCCACGCCACCGAAAGCTGGATCGTGCTGGGCGACTTGAGCGCCCTCTATGATTTGGCCGCCCCCTGGGTGCTCAACCAAGTGCCCAGCGCCAAACGCCGCATCGCCGTGCTCAACAACGGCGGTGGCCAGATCTTCGCCAACCTGCCTGCCATGACGCAAGCCAACGCAGGCCTCAAGACTCTGATGACCCAGCCCCATGCCCTGCGCTTTGAGGGCTGGGCCCAACTCTTCGGGATGGCCTACCGCCGCGTGGAAAGGGCAGCGGATCTCAACGACCTGCCTGGCGGCTGCCTACTGCTTGAAATCCTGCCCGATGCCGCGCAGGACGCGGCCCTGCGCCAAGCCCTTGTCGGCAGCAGCCTTTACTGAGCCTGCGCGCTGCTGAGTTGCTGCTGATCACGACGGCGGGCAGGGATCAGGGCCTCTTCAAGGCCCGCTGCACAAAGGCCAGCAATTGCGCCGTGGCTGCGTCATCAGCAAGGCCGAGACGATTGTTGAGCAGGCTGTGATCCGTGTTGCGCGCGCCGAAGGCCTGCGCCTCCACCCCGCTCTCGCGCAGGGCACTGACCAGGCGATAGGCCTGCGCACTGGTGTCGGGGTGGGCCGCCACATGCAGAACCAGAAAGGGTGGAATGTTCAGGCCCTTGCCGATATGACTGACCGCAGAAAAGAAGCGATGCTTCTCAGCCGAGTTCATGAACTTCTCGCGGTGGCCATTTTTGACCGGCTGCTGATGATGCAGGCGGCGGCGCGTTTCAGCGACCTCGATGATTGCCGGAATGTCGTAAGTGTCACCGTCCACGGGCACACAACCGATGAACTGACTCAGGCTCATGCCATGGCGGCCGACCCACGAACCATCGCAGCACATCAGGGCCGCCAATTGCGCACCGGCCGAATGCCCGCCCACCAAGATGCGCTTGGGATTGCCACCGTGCCTGGCGATGTTGGCATTGACCCAGCCGAGCGCGGCGGCCACATCCTCAGTCAGCCCCTGCATGTCCACCTGTGGCAGCAGGCGATAATTGGGTGCCACAAACACAAAGCCCAACTGCGCAAACCACTGCGGCTTGAGCGCCACATCAGACTTGTCTCCCACCTGCCACCCCCCGCCGTGAATCCAAAAGACCACCGGCAGATCGCGGGCTCCAGGCGGCGCGTAAATGTCGAGCACCTGACGCTCATGGGCCTTGCCATAGGGCAGCGTGACCTTGGCTGCCGACGCGGCCAGATTCACGGTCGCTGAGGCCTGAGCTGTCACTGCCTGTCCACCGGCAGCGACGCTGGCCCGAACCTCAGCGGCATCAAGCGGCATCAACGCCAGGCCCGCAGCCATCACCAAAATACCCATCGAGAAGGAATTCATGCAGGGCAGTACGGGCCGAGAACCGGCAATCCTTCGCCAGCCACCCCAGCCATTGACCCACCCCAGGCTGGTCATCCTCCCCACGACAGGGTGAGCAGAGGCGAAGAATGCCCCCTTGAACTTCAACACCTCGAACCCACGGCAACGGCGCCGCCAACTTTAGAGCAACCCCACGGACTTCAAGTCCGCCCCGGGGAAAATCGCCGCGAGATTCACCCCGGCACCAAAGCAACCCCGCAACACCTCGGCAAAGACACTGCGATAATCCGTGCAGGCATGCAGTCCTCCGGGTCCAGGAGTATTGAGGTTGATGTCCTCCTCGGTTTGAATCGGCCATTGCCCCAGCACCTGACCGCCCTTCACCCGATCACCAAGCGCCATGAAAGCAAAGCCACGGCCATGATCGGTTCCGAGGCTGGCGTTCTCGTAAACGCGGCGACCGAACTCCGTGGTGATCATCACCGTGTAACGCTGGCGATGATCGCTCAGATCGCACTCGAAGGCCGCCAGCGACTCCGCCAGCAGACCAATCCGCTGAGCCTGTGAGCCCGTGCTGCTGCCCTGAAAAAAATGGGTGTCCCAGCCACCCAAATCCACACAGGCCACACGCAACCCCAGCCTGGCCTTGATCAGTCTGGCGACTTCGCGCAGACCGTTGGCAAAGGAATCCTGGGGATACAGCGCACCGTGCTCGGGGGCCTTGGCTGCCTGCTGCAATCCGCTGACTCGCTTGAATAAATCCAAGGTTTCACGCCCCCGTCCGCCCAACAAGGTCACCTCGCTGCCGTACAACCGCTGCAGGGCCGCAACCACGGAGTCCCCTGCATTGCCCTTGATCGAGATGTCAGAGAGACGCTCCAACACACTGACCGCAGGAGCTCCGCGCAGGGACTCTGGCAGAGCGGTTCCAATGGCCAACGCAGACAAGGCACCGCCTGCTCCCGCTGCAGGATGCAGGCGAAGAAAACGCCCCAGCCAACCGCCGCCCGCAGGCCGTCCCTGCGCTGAGTCGCCGTGCTCCATCTGGTCCTGACATTCAAAATGCGAGCCGCTGCTGTTGTCCACGCCGACGGACTGCACGGCCCCAAAGCGGCCCTGTTTGAAAGCCGCCTCCAACGGCTTCATTCTTGGATGCAACCCGTAATGACCACCCAGGCCAATCACCTCGGAGGGTGCAATCGCGAGGCTGGGGCGCAGCCGATGATAGCGGTCATCTTGCACGGGCACCAAGAGGTTGAGCGTATCGGCGCCGCCGCGCAAAAACACATGCACCAGTGTGTGATCGTCGCCCAGAGAGTCCCCCGCCATCGTTGAGGCGGTGGCCAGAGCCAGTTGGGAGATGAAGGCGCGGCGTTGCATGACTCAGCATCGTTGAAAGGCAGGGCTGGCCAAAATCAAGCCCACCGCACGAATTTCGTCGCCACCCTCAAACACCGCGGCCTCCTGCGCCGCGGGCCGCCTGCCAACAAGCTGCGCAAACCATTGTGCCGGCGCAAACCCCAATTCCCGCCGCAACCCCAGCACATCAACCCTCACCCCACTCTGGGCATTGGCAGCCAGAGCCATGGCAAAGTTCCAGCGCCACAGCAGTGTCCCCATCCACGGCAACTCCTCATCGGGATAGCCATCAGGGGTGGGATGCTGAAACAGTCCCTGGCCCATGCGCTGCAGGGGTTCAAGCAGGGCGGAGTTCGCCTGAGTATCGGCAAGCAGCGCACGCATGGCACTGACCATGAACTTGAAGGGCCGCTTGAGCAGTGCCGCAGGACTCGCAGCGAATTCGCGGGAGGCAAAGATCAGGCGCAGCATCGCCTTGATGTCGCCTTGCGTGCGCGAAAACTCCGCCGCCACTCGTTGCACCAACTCCTCCGCAGGCTTGGCACTGACCAGACGCCTGCAGAGCTTGCCCGCAATGAACCGCGCCGTGCTGGGATGGCTGCAGACAATGTCCACCAGACGGTCCAAGTCCTGCGCACCACCGCCGGCGGGAATGTCATGACCCAAGACCGTCTTGGCCCCGTCATCATGCCAGTCGGCGCGAAAGAAGGATTTGCCCTGATTCAAGGCCCAGAAGCGATTGCGGTCAAAAGACCAACCACTCAGGCAGCGCGCCGCCTCGTAAACATCGCGCTGGCTGTAACCGCCGTGCACACCCATGGTGTGCAATTCCATCAACTCGCGGGCGTAGTTTTCATTGGGCTTATCATTGCTGCCGGCGCGCACCCGATTGGCCTGGCCATCGAGATACACCAGCATCGCCGGTGATGTGGCCGAGGCGCGAATCAATTCGCGGAAGTTGCCAAGCGCATGGCGGCGGATGACCTCCCGGTCGTCACTGGGCTTGAGATAGATGCAGTCGCCTTTTTCCAAATCAATGTTGAGGTGGTCCGTCCAGAACTCGACCATCACTTCAAGCAACTGACGGCGGCTGTACATGGCGCGCAACAGCGTGTGCCGCGTCAACTCAGCGCGCAGCACCGGCTTGCGGAACTCATAGGCGTTTCCAGCACTGAAGTGCACACTCTCAAAACGCTCAGCACGCAGATCGCAGGCATGATCGGCAATGCTCTCTGGGTGCAACTGCTGCTCAATCCACGCCGCGGCCCCCATGGACTTGAGCCTCTCCAGATCTCCCGGCCACGGCCCAAAGCTGGCACGGCTCAACAGGTGGAAATCAGGGTCAATCTCGCGGCCATCGGGAGGCGCCACCGGCCCCGGCGGCGGTCCCTCGCCAAGCCAGGCGCGGTTGATGCCTGTGACCATCCGCTCACAGGAACTCAGGGCAAGCATCAGGTTGCCCAAGGCGACGCGTCGGCGGCAGCGCATGGCACTCAGGAGGCTGATGGCGGCTCTGACGCCTCCGTCGCAGCGATGCCTGAGCCGCGATGAAGCAGGCCACGCAACTGCACCCCCCAACCCATCACCGCAAGCAGGGGCAGCAACACTGCCCAACCCACCACTGGCAGGAGCGCGCAACACACCAGCGTCAGCCCGCCCTGTTTGACCTGCCGCCAGGCCTCAATCTGCGGCCACAGGCGGCGACCCAAATGGAGAGCCAAGCCCGCGCTGCCCAAAAAACCCCAGGTGATCAACAACCCGCCCACCAACAACGCAAGCGCTCCTGCTCTCGGCAGCTTGGAGAGAAAGACAATGAGCAGGGCATTGACCAGCAGCACTGGCAGGCCAAACAGCAGCGTTTTGAGCAAACCGCCGGCAAAGGCCTCAGATTGTCGCTGCACACGCTGCGGCCAGTAGCCCAGCGCAAAAACCCACAACGCAGGCAGGGCGACCACAAATCCAATGGCCACCAACAACCAGACAAGTACCGTGGAGAAAAGCATGATGGAACAAAGTTTACGCTCGAAGCCTGAAAGAACGGAAGGCCTTTCAACACCCAAAGACGCCCAGGGTTGCCTCCCCAGGAAAAAAAATTCCTGAGACTGGCCAACAGCCAGCGCGCCCCAGCCTCTGGTCCCACAATGAGACCAGAGGCCTGCCTGCGTTGCCCTGCTGTCGAAGGCGGGGCGGTCCGCAGGGATCCAGCTCTCGGGGATGGAATCGTCGCCACCACCCGATTGCCCAAAAACATCGCCTCGACAGGCATGTTGGCGGCGCTGGCCACTGCGCGATCATTCGCCATCAGCGGCGCGATCGGGTCACCAGGGGCAACCGCTTCGGCCTGCGCCGTGATGATCCTGCAGCAACCTCATGGCAAGGCAGGCTTACACAAGCTGAGGGTGCAAGGCCTTGGCTTGCGCCAAGACGATTTCCAAGCTCCTCAAGCCGCCCCCACTGCAGACCTAGAATCTGATCCGGCCCAAGCCCCGTGCTGCGCTGCCGTAGGGAGCATCTTTCCAGAGATAGCTCTGGCCGTTGCGGCCGCGGGCCATGTTCAAGCCCCAGGCCTTGCCGGGACTGGGCTTGCCGCCGATCTCGTCGAAGGCAATCTTGAACAGCGCCGTCCAGGTGCGTTGCGGCAGGGTGTAGGGGCCCTTGCTGCCGCTGTTGCTGATTCGGCACTGCCAGCCGCCATTCCAACCGAGGTCTTCCTTGAGTTGTCCGCGCTCAAGCCTGCAGAGCGAGTCGTGGCGATTGCCCTCAATGGGATTGACAGCCAGGCGATAGATGGGGCCCTGCTCGCCATCAGGGGCCAGCGCCAGCTCAGCGTATTCCTGACTGAAGATCTTCTGGTCTCTGGGCTGCGGATAAAGATCCTCGGGATGCACCAGCGGATTGAGACAACGCAGGCGCACATAAAGGTGGTTCTCATCGCGCAGCACCTGCAACTGCGTGGAGAAATTGGCGTAGGGCATGCCTTCGTGAAGCCTGAGATGGCGAACCGGCGCCTGCTGCCACAGCGGAGAGTCCGGCAGCGGCTCCGCGCTGACCTTGGCCACCGAAAGCTCATGGTCATCCTCAAGCGCGCCCGCACGAATGGCGGCGAGATCCCAATTGAGGCAGGTGCGGTTCCACTGCTGCTGATACCCCTCGTGCTCCAAGGCGGCATGTTCGTAAAAGTGCCCTGCGAACGGGGTCATCTGCGGCCAGTCTTTCAGCGGCTTCATGTTGCTGCGGCCGCGGCCTCCGGCAAGCCCCTCCAGCCAGCTCTGCCAACTGCCAATGGCCTCCAGCAGCGGATCCAGATAGGGCTTGCTCGTGTTCATCGTCCAGGCGTTTTGCAGATGAAAGATGGCCCCAAGGCGGCGGGCGTAATCCCACTCCAGCCGAATGAAGCGCAGCCGAGTTTTTTCCTCCGCACTGGCCACCAACTGCGCCGCGCGATCCAGCAGGGCGTCGCCTTCGGCACAGAACTCCGGGCTGTAGATGTTCATCACATGCCACTTGCTGTCGTGATGGCGCGAGCGTGAATAGCGCCGATCCCAGGCCGGCATGAAGACCCCGAAGAAATCGGAGTAGATGGCCATCTGGGTGTGCAGCAGATCAAAGAAACTGCCCATGATCTTGGCGGCAGGCCCAAAGGCAGCCTCACAAAACTCCTCCTGCAGCAGGCGCCAATCGGCGGAGGGGTCGTCCATCATCCGACCATAGACATAATAAGCGGGGGCCTGCAGCCCGCGCACATAGCCCATGAGCCCATCCCTCGTGGACCACCGCACCGCATTGCGCTGCTGGGCGCGCACCACCTCCGCCATGTGCTCAGGGGTGCGCTCGGCAATGTAGGGCCCGGCTTGCCCAAAGCCCGTGAAGGTCTCCTCAAAGCCACTGATGCCGGCGGGAAACTCGACCCCGGCGAGCTTGTCGAAGTCATGCTGTCCCGCATATTGGATGTGCACGATGACGTTGTCCGGGAAGCGCTTGATGATGGCGGCGGAAACCGGCGTGTCCTGGTAGTTCAGGATCACAAAACGCACCTTAGGGTGAGTGCTTCGCCAAGGCTCACTCAAGGCAAAGTAAGCCTGCCACAACCTGCCGCTGTCGCCGCGTTTGCGCACCTCGGCAAAGTCGGCAACGGCACTGCCAAAGAGCTTCACGCAATCGCTGCAGTTGCAGTGGCAGAGCCGGTAGGCGTCCATTGGCCGCAAATGAATGATGCGGTGCCCGGCGGCAATTTGCTGCTCAACAGCCTTGAGCATCAGGGCCCGCACCCCGGGGTTGCTGGGGCAGTACATCATGTGGTCATCAAAACCCAGCTTGAGCTCGCAGGCACGCACCTTGTCCCAGGTCAGGGCGAAGTACTCTGGGTGAGTCTTGGCAAACTTGGCGGTGGGCATCACCTTTTGCCAAGCCACTTCCCCGCCCTGCAGCGAGCCAAGCTCAGGAAAGAAGTTATGGGCGATGTTGTACAGCGTGGCCTCGCTGCGGTCGAAGTTGGCCAGCATGAGCGGCCGGGTTTCACGGCGAAAGCCTGCAGGCAGCGCAATCCTTGGGCGCGGCAGGACGGCCACACTGCGGGGATCGAGTTGCAGCGGCAGGGCATCGCGTTGCCGTTGGCGCTTGAGATCGTCCACTGGGTAAATGCCAGGGTCGTTGTTCATGAACAACAGCCGCAGACCGGCCTGCTCACGCAGGAAGTCACAGCAGGCCTTCAAGGTGCCAGCCAGCGCCAGAGGCTTGGGCTCGCCGCGCGAGGATCTGGCCACATCTCGGCGATCGCGACCCGCGAGGATCAGGTCCTTGCCGACCAACTGCTGCACATGCCCCCAGTCCTCAATGGCGGCGGCATTCACCCCGTGATCGCGGGCAAACTGCGTGTCGCCAAGCAGCATGGCTGGCCTGCCCGGCAGGCGCTTGGACTCCGCAACGATGGGCAACTCCGCCCCCTGCCGCGCGAAACTGTATTGAACCAACCGCGCCGCCATCATGATCCAGCCCTCGACCAGCGCATCGCCCGATGGGTTGGGCACCACGATCTGGTAACTGCTGCGGCCCCCCTCAAGCAGGGCAACCTCTGCCGCCCTGATTGCGGCTGGGCCGGGGACAACCATTCCCAGCGCCACCGAGGCCATAAGGCATCGGGCACAGGAAACCGACAGGAGCACCTTGCAGGTCATCAAGGCAATACGACGCCGCAGGTCCTGTCTCGCAGGGGAAGATGATCCTGTAGGGCCTTGGTGAAGGCCGCGGGTTGCTCCGGGCTGATGACCAAGGGGCGGCGGTTGCTGAAACGCAGAATCACCAGGTCCTCGGTGCGGGTGGCCAGCACCCTGAAGTGGCCAAGGGGCTTTTGGTAAAACCAGCCGCTGAACCCATACAGGCCGCCGTTGCCAAAGAGGCGCCAAGCCCAGCCAAAGCGGCCCTGCCGGAATTCCGCGCTGGTGAGTTGATGGATGTCAATCCTGGTCACCCAACCCAAGCGCTGCACCTCAAGGACCTGGCCCACCAAGCGGTAGCCGCGCACCGTAAACAGGGCACAACCACCAAGTAGGGCAAGCACCGCAACCAAGGCCAGGCCACGCGTCACCGTGCTCAGGGACGCAGGACAAATCAGCAGCATCACCACCCCACCCAAGCTCAGCAGCGTCAGCAACCCCGAAACCAAGCGCAGCCCAGGCGACCAAGGCGCTTTCTCAAAGGCTGTGGAGCTCGAGGAGTTCATGCAACCAGACGGCGATCAGCAGGACGACATCCATCGCGCTGGTACACTGGCGATGGCAGCAGTTGTGGGTCTCGGGAGGATTCTCCTGAGGTCATCAGCGCCGCCGGGCTGAGGGCAGCGCTCACGCTCTGCCGCATCTGAGGCCAATGCGGTCATTGCAGCCTGGGCTCGAGGAGAAATGGAACGGCGACAGATCATGCGCGAAACCCTCGGCAGGCGAGGAGCGGTTGACGCCTGTCACCATCCGCTCTTGGAGGCTCAACGCAAGGCCCAGGATTGCCAAGTCCGCGTGCGGCGCTGCACAACACAGGCAAGGTCACCGCAAAGGTGCTGACGACCAGCCTGCAGAGAAGCGCCGGAGCAGCAGTCATGGGCAAGAGTGGTGCTGGCCTCCGCTCATCATGAGCCTGTCGGAGCAGCGATTCCGATCGGCAACGCCACAGCAGATGCAGGCTTCCCAGCGGCCCGCTGCAAAGCGTCCAGAGCAAGACCGCAATCCCAACCGCGGGCATCGCCTTCTGGTCCCTCAATGAGACCAGCGCGGCAGAGGAATGCCCATGCACTGGTCCCTGCAGGAGACCAGTGAAGCCTCAGTCGCCAACCGGGCACGGGGACTTGGCCCCGCCCCCACTGATGGCAAACGGTCCTTGGTCGGATTGGCCACCTGATGCCGTTGGAACCAAGGCAAGCCGGCAACCCCCTGCGTTACTCGGGAATGGGGTCGGTGCGGCGCACGGGTTGGTCTTCCCAGATGGCCTCGTCGCGGTCGGAGTCGTAAGTCAGCACCCGGCTGGCGCTGCCTGCGGCGGGTGGCAGGTCCACCTTGGGGAGCCAGCGGCGGTGTTCAGCCACCACCGGTGCCAGCTTGGGGTCGCCGATGAGGTTGGTCCACTCGCGGGGGTCTTTCTCCATGTCGTAGAGTTCCTCACTGCCGTCGGCGTAGCGAATGTAGCGCCAGCGCTGCGAGCGCACGCCGTGATTGCCCTGATTGTGGCTGGTGATGGCTGGGCGCTCGCGCTTGGCCTTGGCATCGGCAAGTTGAGGCAGGAGGCTGAGGCCCTCCAGGTCTGCGCGCGCAGGCAGCCCTGCCAGTTCGACGAGAGTGGGGTAGATGTCGAGAAGTTCGGCAGGTTGGGAACAGCGCTGGCCGGGCTTGATGCCCGGGCCCGCAAAGATCAAGGGCACGCGAGTGCCGCGGTCCCAGAGGCTGTTTTTGCCGGTGATGCCTTTTTCGCCGAGATGCCAGCCGTGATCTCCCCACAACACCACGATGGTGTCCTTGGCGCGACCGCTTTGCTCCAGCGCATCGAGCAGGCGACCGACCTGCGAGTCGGTGAAGCTGACGCAGGCGAGGTAACTGCGCACCAGATTGCGCCATTGATTGGCGGCTTTGAGATAGCTCAAGCGAGGCTCAGGCAGGTTCCAATGCAGATACCACGAGAAACGCGGGGTGTCGTCGCGGTCGCCCTCAAGCACCTTGGGCAGCACGCTGTTGTCATCGGGATACAGATCGAACCAGCGCTGGGTGGCGTAACAGGGCACATGCGGCAGAAAGAAACCGGCCGCGATGAAGAAGGGTTGATCCTCTCCGGCCTTGCGAATCTGCTCACAGGCCCAACTGGCCACCTGCCAATCGCCCTTGCTGCTGTCATCGTTGTCCAGCGGCCAAACGCCCCAATCCATGGCAGCGTGATTGCCCATGGGGGTGGGGCCGATGAGTTTTTGTGGCGGCTTGCTGCCGACGCCACCGGCAGGGCCGGCGCTTTGGAACTCCAACACCGCCGGCTTGCCCGCGCCTGGAGCTGAGGCCCTGACCTTGGCTGCAGGGCCCTTGGCCTTGCCGCCCTTGGCCGCAGCGCCGGCACCACCGCCGCCCACGCCTTGATGGAAGATCTTCCCAGCCGCCGCGGTGCGGTAGCCCTGCTGGCCAAAGTATTGCGGCAGGGTGATGCGGTCCTTGAACTGCGGCAGCGTGCGAAACCAGGGCGAGAGCCCGTACACTCCGGTGCTGGTGGGGCGCAGGCCAACCAGTAGGCTGGTGCGCGAGGGGTTGCAAAGCGGGGCCTGACAGTGGGCATTGAGGAAGGTGGTGCCACGCGCAGCCAGGCGATCCATGTGCGGGGTCTTGGCCATGGGGTGGCCTCCGAGGTGGCCGATCCAATCGTTTTGATCATCAATGGCGATGAACAAAACATTGGGAGCTTTGGCCGCGGCCAGTGCCACAGGCAGAAGGGCGCAGAGGACCAGCAGACGAGCGGAACACAACATGGGCTGGGTACAACGAAGCCGGTGGGCTCAAGCTTGCGCTCAAGCCGCACCGGCTGCGGAACAGGCGTTGGTCAAGCCAACGCGCGAAGGTTATTTCAGTGCGGCGGCCACATTGCCCACCAAGTCCTTGCCTGGGGTGAGGGTTTTGGCACCCGGAGTCCAGCGCGCGGGGCAAGCCTCGGCTGGGTTGGCCATGAGGTGGACATTGGCCTGCATCTTGCGCAACAACTCAGCGGCGTTGCGGCCGACATTGTAGAAGTTGACCTCGCTGGAGACCAGCTTGCCCTGAGGGCTGATGACAAAGGTGCCGCGCAGCGCCAGGCCCGTGGCCTCGTCATACACGCCAAACAGACGACTGACCTTGCCGGTAGGATCGGCGCCAAGGGCGTAGCGCACATCCTTCATCAGGCCTTCGGTCTGGCACCACATCAGGTGGGCAAACTGGGTGTCCGTGGAGACGGCCACCACCTCGACCCCGAGCTTGACCAGATCGGCGTGCACCTCGGCCAGGTCAGCCAACTCGGTGGGGCAGACGAAGGTGAAGTCGGCTGGGTAAAACACCAAGACCGTCCATTTTCCCGCGGCCTGAGCCTGCTCCAAGGAAAACTTGCCAAAGTCCTTGGCGGCCGGGTCGTAGGTGGTCATTTCAAAGGCGGGCACTTGGGCGCCGACGGAGACGGTAGCGGGGGATTGCATAAGGGGAGTGAGATGGCTTGAGGGTGGATGAGGGATGGCG
>Ga0222712_10004756_pt1 | contig 14057 bp, 3 predicted proteins | sample C33_657DmetaG_FD_165043 | JGI IMG/M metagenome (GOLD analysis project Ga0222712, IMG submission 165043) | Estuarine water microbial communities from San Francisco Bay, California, United States - C33_657D | ecosystem: Environmental > Aquatic > Marine > Unclassified | place: USA: California... | reverse complement strand
AAGCAGCACCTCTTTGTATAACCCATCCCTGATATCCAGTAGTAGAATGATCTTGATCTAATATAACCGCATACTCTGCACTTTGAGTTCCGGGCTTTACTACAACAACTGCCGTAAAATATTTAGAAAATACTACTCCATTTGGTATTCTTATGAAATCACCACTTGCAGGCGTAAAATTTACACCTTTTCTGCTATTAATTACTGAACTTCTTGATGGTTGATTTGCTGTTGTAGCTTGATTTGCATGAAGATTATTGCCACTTTTATCACGCCATTGACTAACTTCTGTGCCTGAACTATAACTAAAAGTAGAGTCATCAGCAGCATCTAACCAAACCAACAATCCATTTTTTACAGGCAAATCAGTTGGATATGATTTATTATTTGATGCATCTAAACACATCACTAAACTATCTTGCACGATTTTTGGTGAATAATTTTGAGCCATATTTTATTTTCCAAATCTATATTTTTGAGCGTTGTAGTTTTGTAAAACTTGAGTGGATGACAAAGCTACACTATAACACATAATATTAGCCATTTGACCATTAAAAAGAGATGTATAAAAGGGACTCGCATTACATGGTCCCCATAATGTTCCAACTGAATTTACAAATCCTGTAACATTTGTAAGTAGAGTTGCTGAAAAGTCCTGAACTCCATCAATATACATTATCAATGATGTTCCTGTTTTTACCCAAGTTAAATGTTTCCAAGTACCAGTGTTTACACTCGTTGTACCAGTAACGGTTTGTGTAGATGGATAGTTGTATTCATACCAATATCTCATTTTACCATTACTAATATCATATCCGGTGAATGATCTATTTTGTAAACAATCACCCAATATACCACATTGAGCCGTTGATGTCATTTTTATCCACACTGACACTGTAGCACTGGTTCCTAAAGTTACACCATTGGAACTAGCAAAATTTGATGTTCCGTTAAAAGTAAAATATCTTGGCTCGGTTGAAGTAAATGATAACGCCGTTACGGTTTGATTTACATATGTCGTGAAATTTTTTGCGTTATTACTCAAATCGTACCAAATAGTTCCTGTATTTGGATAACTACTATAGTAATTTGCATCTAACCAAAAGTGCATATTATCCGCAACTATTTGTGGCATAGATTCAATTCTATTTTTTTCCAACTCATATTGATAAGATGTTTCAGCGGCTGTTAATGCTCTATTAAATATTTTATAAAATAAAATTTCTCCTTGAAGATTTTGACTTGTACCGGTTGGATAAAACAATGAATCTGTCGCCGTTGTACCTTTGTCAAAGGCTACAGCATTTGTTAACGATCCATTCAAATAAAAACGAACGGTAGCACCATCATACGAAACAATATAATGATAATACTTTCCAGTTGTTAAAACGGTTGTGTCATAAAAATCAGTAAAAGATGTAGCTCCACCTCTGCTTATTCTCACATACAATCGTTTTGATGCACCATCAACTCTAATAACTACACCTTTTACTTGATATGATTCTCCATTATCAAAAATACCATAATTTGTACCATTATTTGGTCTAGCAATAATTGCAAATGCCCATTCAATAGTAAATGGAATAGCGCCTAAAGTTTTTATGGTAGTATTTGAATTAAAACTAATATAATCTGATTGCGCATTTTGTTCAATCGCATCTTTGTATGGATGTTGTAATATAGGATACGTGGTTGGATATATTGTATTTAATGTTGTAGTGCTAGTTAAATCTCTAACATTGGTTACTGATGTTGTTAAACTTAGTGGTATTGCCCATTTTGAACCCAAATATTGTTCAATTTGTTTTCTTTCAGTGTTAGATAAACAACGATTGTAAACTATAACTTCAGAAATAAAACCAGTAAAAAAGTTTACATTTGAAGCACCTTCTATTTGTTTTCCTATACTAGTGACAAATGAACCAACAGATGGAGTAAGTGTCGGGCTAAGTGTAGATCCACCCATATCTTTACCATTAGAGTAAAGTTTTAATGTAGACGATCCAGCAGATCTTGTTGCTGTCGCAGTAATTATATTTGCGGCGTAATCTCTAATATTGGCTGTTTGTCCGGTTGGTTGAATATAAGGACCGGCTCCAGCACCAATATCAAAATATATCCAATCTGCACTATTAACAACAGCAAGTCTTATTTCTTCATTAGAATCGCCGGTGCCTCTGTGTATTAATACTCCATAATTAGTATTACTTACTTTTGTGTATTTATAAACCACAAAAATTGTTTTTTCATTTTGAGTTTGTAAAGCGGAGTTATTTGGAATTTCAAAATAATCAGTTCCGTCAAAATAAATACTAGACAAACCATTTAATGCATTACTTGTTAATAGTGGTTCATTCGCTAAAGTTAATCCACCGCCAGTAGCCACAACACCAGATGTACTTTTATCAGACCAATATCTTACATAACCTATACCTTCAGTAGTTAAAGTTGAAGAATCCGAGGCATCGAGCCATAATATACATCCGCTCAATTGCTTTGGAGTTTTAACATATGAAACAGAAAGATCACCATCTAATTGAAAAATTAAACCGTCTGTTATACTTCTTCCGCCTGCATTTAATGTACTCATATTTTATACCCCATAAGTCTTTCGTTGAGAGTTAAAGATTTGCAAAACTTCATCCGCAGATAAAGCTCTATTATACATTAAAAACTGACCAGCCTGTCCACCAAAATATCCTTCATTTCCTCCACCATGACTGGATCTGCCAATATATCCAATATTACTTGCTTCTGGACCAGTATTTAAAGTAAGAGTTGTGCTTGCAGTATTTGCACCATCAACATATAGTTTTAAAGTTCCAGCACCATAAGCATCAAATGTTGCGCCAATTAAATGCCATACATCATTATTTAATTGTGGCCCCGCAGATGGATCATAATCGGCATTATATCCCATGAAGCCTAGATATGTATTAGATGTTCTTAAATTAAAACTTTGTCCATTTGCCGCATTTCCCAATCCACAAAATGCAAAATAACCTGTTCCAGTATATTTTATCCACATCAACACCGTTTTACCAGCGGCTGAATAAATAAAAGATGTTGGAGTAGTAAATTGTATTCTATTTGCACTTGCTGTTCCAGCAAGATAATATCCTGTACTATTAAAACTAACATTTGTTAAGTCTGCATTAACGTTATTTCCACTTATATCTAATAAACCACCACCGCCAGCAACGGTATTTGCGGATCTAGAAGTAACTGCAAATTCTGTAGCATAAGATTTTTGCTCATATTGTATTTCTGCTATATCAACCGCAGATGGAGTAGTGTGAGCGCACCAAAAATAAAAAATTATAGAACCACCTACTGAACTTGATGTGATTGTTTGAGTCCATTTTTGCCAATTAGATGTTAATGTGGGACTATAAAATCCACCATCAGATGTTTGAGTTCCTGTATAATATACGCTAAAATAAATGGTATTACCTATCGCAGATTGAGAAGCGGCTCTAACATAACAACTAAAAGTATACGTAGTATTTGCTACATAAGCTGGTTGAACTCCATAAGCCATTCCATCTGTAGCATCAGATCTAAACCAATAAAATCTTAAACAATCATGAAGTCTGTTATCAAAAGCAAAACCATTCGTTATAGCAGTTTTAATCAAAGCAGAATTTGGCAAATGAGGATAACCCCACCACATCGTTGGAAAACTTGTTGCGTTTACGCTAATTCTTGTGTCAGAATTTATATAAGTTAATATCTGTTCTGGAGTTTTTGATGCATCGTTTGTTCCATCATATTGATGTAATGTAAAAGTAGTAGAAGATAATTTTTTTAAATAATAATCAGTATTAGCAGTAACTCCACCTCCTGTAGTTTGAGGTCTGATTACATCATAAGTTGCAAGCGCGTTAAAATTTGCGGTAGGAGAAGATATTGTAATTACATTTCCAGACACAGAGGCAATAGTTCCTATAGAATAAAAAGCACCACTTCCATATGGACCTCTAGCGTAATATGTACCCCAATAATTACCAGAAGATGGATAAGAATTGGCTGATCCACCTCCATAAGTGCCAATTAAATTTGTAGTGGCTTCACCTCTAAAACATTTAGAAAATTCACGGTTATAATATAACTGTAAATCTTTTTTAACTATTCCTCTATTTGCGTGTTGAATCGACATATTATTATACTTCGGTAATTAGTTCTGGTACATCACCTCTTATTGCTGTAAAATCCCAGAAGAATTCATAAGTTTTATTAAATTCAAGCAGTGATTTTTCATAAGCAACAACAAAGTAATTTTCAGATACATTAATATCATCTATATATAGTGTTTTACCGCACTTTATTCCCGTCAATTGTACATTTACACTTTCAACTCTTACTAATTTACAAATATAATCTGGTAGTTGTACTTTACATTTACCATTAACTAGTTTATCTTTACCAGTTAATCTTATACCATGATATGGACTTTCCAAACTACCATATATCAACTTTTTACTTGTTTTAGTAGGATGATCAATTTTGAAACTCTTGGTTGTAGCAGCAAAACTACCATTTACTTCCAACTTATAAGCTGGCGCAGTTGTACCTATACCAATATTACCAGTACCAGTTTGTATAGTTAATCTATAACCTGTGTCAAAGAAATAAAATTGATTATTATTTGTACCATTTCCGGCATTATTTGTTCCAACTTGCCAATCACCATTTAAACTGATAAATCTAATATCTTGTTCACTGGATGATCCATTTCCTATTCTTATATCACCTCTTACATCCAATATATAATCTGGACTACTTGTACCTATACCTACGTTGCCATTTGCTTTTACCACAAATTTTGGACTACTATAAGTGGTACCACCTGCTGCGGTTGATGGCGTGATTTCAAATCCATCTGAAACGTTATATTGAGCACCTAATACCCAGTTGAAATAAGTTCCAGTACTGACATAATATTCTAAACCAGCATTGGTATTAGAAGTATTATTCATTCTTATAGCAATATTTGTAGATTTAACTTCTAAAGGTCTACCAGGACTTGTTGTACCTATACCAACATTGCCATTGGTATCTATTCTAACCTTTTCAGCATCATTTACAACAAATAACAATGGATGATTTGTTATCATGCCAACATAACCAACATTACCGGAAGAAGCATTAATGTTAAATTTTACAGTATCATTATAATTCAATACTGCTATTGCTGAAGCAGTTGTCTTTTTTAATTCCAATAATTGAGTAGGATTTGATGTGCCTATACCCACATTGCCTGTATTCATCAATGTAATTTGAGCAGTTTGTCCAGCCGTACTAAATTGTAAATAATTTGTGCTTGTAAAATGACCTATAGCACCAGCAGCTCTTCCGTTATCTCTTAGTTGAATTACAACACCAGAACCAGTACTTGGATTATTTATGTTTAATTGTGGATATGTTCCATTAAGTGATAATAATCCGTTAGTTGTAGTTGTTGTGCCAATACCAACATTGCCGCCTACTGGGTTTAAAACTAATGGATAAGCTCCAGTGCCGTATTTTTGCGCTTGAATAACACCAATATTGTTTGTAGTATCAACGCCTAACCCTAGACGTTTAGTTGTATCGGTTGCTCCACGAACAACAAGTTGTGCTACAGCATTATCTGCAAACGATACACCCGTTGCATCCGCATCTATTGTTGTTTTATTGGAAGGACTTGTTGTTCCTATACCTAAATTACCACGGAAGTATCCGTTACCATCAGTTGTAACTTTGAATGAATTTGTTCCGCCTGCACCAGTAGAAGTATTTACACTATAATTTACGACAATAGCATCACCAGAAGTGCCGGCGTGTTGAATTAACAAAGATCCAAAACCATTTGTTGTATTTTTCTTTGTTAATATTAATTCTGCCGCATTAGCGTTGTTTGTAGAAGAAAAAATACCATCCACAGATAATGTACTCGTATCAATTACAAGTTGACCAGGAAATAAACTACTATATGGTGTTGTATTTGAAGTACCAATACCTACATAACCAGCAGCGGTTATGCGCATTCTTTCTGATGGTCCACCGGCGCTAGCAGGACTAGTACCAAATGTTAATATTGATGCATAATCATTTCCTGGATTAGAATAACTACGAATATAAGATGCATACCCAGTTCCACCTGTATTATCATTATAATTACTCATCAATATTTCACCATACCCAGATGAAAGTGATGCGTATATAATGTTCAAATTTAATCCACTGGTTGGTTTAACCATTGAACATAAACCATAATAATAACCAGATAAATTACCTACCCCAACATTACCTTGAAATGATGCAGCTAATGTACTCGCACTACTACTTACTTGTAACTTAGCACCAGGGGATGTTGTGCCTATACCAACATTACCACCACCTGTTAATCTCATTAATTCAGTTGATCCGACCCCACCATTGTACATATCTCTCCAAACAAAATTCATTTGAGAGGTACTAACACTCCATTCAAGACCGTATCTAGCTAAAACTAGATTACTTGAATCTTGTGCCCAAACAATTGTGTTTTTAGCAGCATCATTATATGAAGCAACTTGTAAACGAATAGCATCATTTGTACCGGAAATTGCTCCTGAACCTACATATGTGGTTAATTTTGTAGGAGCACTTGTTGTGCCTATGCCAACATTACCATTAATATCAACAACCATTCTTGTTGTTGCAGATCCATTTCCTGTTTGAAATATAAGACCAACGTTGCCTACACCCAATGTTTCAGCTCCTATGTAACTATAATAAGTTGTACCTGCATTATTTACAAATCTAAGTCTTGTTGGAGTACCTGATGATTCAACTCGGACTTGTTCAGAAGTAGAGTCAATAACATGAAGTCTTACAGATGGACTACTTGTACCTATACCAACATTGCCACCATTACTAATAGTTACTAAATTAGTTGACGTAGTTCTGTTGTAAAATCCAATTCCGTTTGTACCATCCGCACCAATAGATAATAAATTACTTGTACTACTTTGAAAATCAAGCCAAGCACCAGCTGTAGTACCTTGTAATAAAATAGGTGCGTTATTGCTTGAATAAACATGAAATGGTCTAGATGGACTGCTTGTGCCTATACCAAGATTTCCATTGGTATCTAATGTCATTCTGGTACTTCCATTGGTTTCAAATGCAAGTGCAGATGCATCATTTGTACCAAGAAGAGCTGTAGTACCAAAGCTATTGCCACCTTGTTTAAAATATGAAGATAATTGAGGTATACTACCACTAAAACTACCTGTAAAATTAGTAGCCCACACGTTACCTATAACTCTTAATTTAGCATTAGGACTACTAGTACCTATACCAACATTATTAGTACCAACAGCAATTGTCATTGCAGTAGAATTATCAGGAGCAAATCTGATACTGCGAACGCCTGATGTTGTACCAATTACAAGAGCATCACTATAATTGGATTCAATATATCCTGAACGACCATTTGAAACATCGTCTGTTATTGTAATTCGTGTTGCAGCTGCTGTATTTGAAATATGTAACTTACTTGACGGTGTTGTAGTGCCTATGCCTATGTTACCATCACTAGTAATTCTGAATTTTTCAGTCATACTAGCTCCAGTGTATGTACGGAAGACCAAATGATATCCAGAAACAGCGGTTATTTCCGCATCACCATTATTCCAAGTTATAAAATTAGATTGTGGTAAATATATATTTCCGACCACAGAAAATTTTTGAACAGGACTTGTTGTGCCTATACCAACATTGCCGTCAGCGGCAATACGCATTCTTTCAGTAGCAGATGTGCCTGTACCAAATAATATTACTCCAGATGCGTTAGTAGCAGCCAGTGATATACCTGTAGCAGAATTGTATATACCACCTAAACCAGCATAGTTAAGTACTCCAGCATTACTAAAATTTGTGCCTGTATGAAAAAATTGAGATTGTGTTGTACCATTACTTGCATAATATTGTGCGGTCGCAATACTACCTGTGTTTGGATTGGTTATTTTAAAAACAATATCAGAATTTGCTGATTTGTATGCTTCAACTAATTGAGAAGGACTACTTGTGCCTATACCAATACTACCTCCTGACGGATTTAATAAAAGTGGTTCTATTCCATTATTTCCACCTGTATTATCATAACTAGCTTGTATCCAACCACCATATGGACCGAGTGTACTGCTTCCAACTCCAAATTGTAATCTTACCAAATTTCCAGTTCCAGAAATTGTAAGACCTGCTGTATTTGAACTATCAGCAGTTGAAATTGTATTTGTAGCTGGTACAGAAATAGTTAATTTAGAATACGCACTTGTTGTACCTATACCAACATTACCAGATTTATTTATGACCATGTTCAAGTCCCAACCAGAACCATTATAATCATAAAAAGCTATTTTACCCGAGTCAGCAGAAGCATTGTCAGATCTACTAATTATATGAACCTGACCTGGATAACTAACGTGATCTTTACCCCACAAATAAATACTTGGTTGAGTACTATCAGTGACATGAGTGAATGCTGTTACACCAGTTGTGGTACCTTCGCCAAAAACACTATTTAGTTTAATATTACCGGCAACATGTAGTAGTTGTGATGGACTGCTTGTTCCTATACCAAGATTGCCATTTGCATCTATAATTGCAGTTTGAGTTGTTCCTCTATAAAATGCTATTTTACCAGCGGCCCAAGTGTTTACTTCCATTTGTCCACTTGAAACACTCATTCCTCCAATTGCACCACTAGCTTCATCATAAACTCTTAATTTGACATTTGAACCAGCAGAATTACTATAAGTACCACCCAAACTAATTACTTCAGTAGCTGACGTTTGAACACCTGTTGTGTTACCTAATTGAAGTCTATAAACAGCATTTGTTGTGCCAATACCAATATTACCATTAAATATAGCACTTAAAGATGTAGATGATCCACTTACATGTAATCTAGCTAATGGATTAGTTGTGCCTATACCAACATTACCACCAATAAATACTTTTCCACTAGCACCGGGGAGTGTTGGACTTGTTGTATTTAGATATAAGTCTGCCCAAGCACTTAATGCGTTATTATGAGCAAATACGCCTGGTTGACCACTATAAGATCCAATGAATGCTGCATTTGTACCATCCCTAGCAACAATTCTTGGATTCCAACCGCCTGTGTTGGCTCTATATACATCCAATATTTCTGATACTGCTGATGTACCTATACCCAAATTACCATTACTATTGATACGCATTCTTTCTTGATTATATGAAGCACCTGCACCCACATTGAATGCCATATAATCATTACCATAAATTGCGGTGGTAATGCTATGTTTCATAATTCCACCATTAGCAAAACCAAGTCCTACAATGTTAGTACCAGCTCCACCAGAATTATTATCAATATATAAAGGATATGCCGTACCACCTATACTTCCACTAACCACATGCAATCTAGCCAATGGACTAGTAGTACCAATACCAATATTATTATTACTTTCAAATACAGGAGCAGTAGTATTGCCGATGGTTGTGCTACTAGTAAACTTTACCAAAGTGTTTGTAGTACCACTTACCGCAACACTAGTGCCACTAGTACCAGCACTACCACTTGTACCTGATGAACCACTTGTACCTGAACTGCCAGATGTACCTGATGAACCACTAGATCCGCTGCTACCACTTGATCCACTTGTACCTGAACTACCGCTGCTACCACTTGATCCGCCTGTACCAGAACTGCCACTTGTTCCATTTATACCACTGGTACCACTGGTACCGCTGCTACCACTTGATCCGCTTGTACCAGAACTACCACTTGTTCCATTTATACCACTGGTACCGCTGCTACCACTTGATCCGCCTGTACCAGAACTACCACTTGTTCCATTTATACCACTAGTACCACTGGTACCGCTGCTACCACTTGATCCGCCTGTACCAGAACTACCACTTGTTCCATTTATACCACTAGTACCACTGGTACCGCTGCTACCACTTGATCCACTTGATCCACTTGTTCCATTTATACCACTAGTACCGCTGCTACCACTTGATCCACTTGATCCGCTTGTACCAGAACTACCACTTGTTCCATTTATACCACTGGTACCGCTGCTACCACTTGAACCACTTGAACCGCTTGTGCCTGACGTACCATCTACACCGCTTGTTCCAGATGTTCCAGATGTTCCAGATGTTCCGTTTGTTCCTGAAGTGCCTGAACTACCACTTGTGCCGTTTGAGCCAGATGTGCCACTTGTGCCGTTTGAGCCAGATGTGCCACTTGATCCGCTTGAACCAGATGTGCCACTTGATCCGCTTGAACCAGATGTGCCACTTGATCCGCTTGTACCATCTATACCATTTGTACCTGATGTTCCATCTAGACCACTTGTTCCAGATGTACCATTTACACCATTTGTGCCTGAAATTCCACTTGTTCCACTTAAACCACTGGTACCGGATGTATTACCAATACCACCACCACCTCCATTTAAAGCATAACTTGCAGTTATTGCATAACTACTGGTACCATAAACTCTATAATTATTATTGATGTAAATGTTGCCACTTATTACACTTAAGTTACCATCCTTTACCTTAAAAGACCCCGTAACGGCTGAAAGTCCAAACATTTTTGGGGTTATTATATATGGTGCATCTATTCTCATGTTTAGTATAAATAGTGACCACCTACCCAGATTTTACCATTAAATATAATTAACCTTGATTAAGTAACGGTACCACTACCAACATAACTATTTTTATCAGCAACATCCATTGTTAATACCAATCCATTTCTAACACATTGTGGTCCGTAATACATAAATTATTTGTTTTCGAGTTGTGAGATTCTATTTTCCAATTGTTCAATTTTGGTATTAGCTTCTTGTAGTGCTTTGACTGTTAATGCTAATATACCATCGTAATCTAGACCATAAGTGCCGTTTGGTTTATCACCATCACCCAATACCAACTCTGGTTTAATTGGTAATACATCTTGTGCTATGAATCCATGACGGGTAATATTAGGATTATCTTTAAATTCAAATTTAACTGGTTTTAATTGATTTATGGTATCTGAAGCGTCTTGATAGATATATTCTACGTTTTGTTTGGTTCGTATATCAGATGTACCACCACCAGGTGTACTTAATACGCCAGCATCAGTTAAACTGAATATAATCGTTGTATAAGCATTATTTACTATTTCAACTCCACCTGTGCTGTTTATACGAAATGCTTTCTGTGGATTTGTAGTGGTAGACTTTGTATTTCTAACATACAAAAAGTCATGATAATCTGCACCACCTCTTGTATTTTGACCAAGTATAATCAAAGAACCACTGGTTGTACTACCTGTACTACCAGATGTATTTAATAGTTCATTACCACCTCTTATGTGTAATCTTGCACTTGGAGTTATTGTACCAATACCTACGTTATTTGAAGTATCAATTGTTATAGATGGTGCGGCTGCTCCAAATCCAAGATGAATTTTTCCTGTACCTGCTTTTATAGTACCATCTCCAGCAGCTGTTCCTGTGAAAAACTGATTGGCTGAACCAGCTACACCAAATTCAAAATCACTAGCGGTTCTACCAACAGATAGATATGTGAAAGCATTACTTGCATTCGATCTTATTGAAGCAAAAGTATTTGCAGCTATAACTTCTAATTTAGCAGCAGGAGTGTTTGTACCTATACCAACGTTTCCACCAGCAGCGATACGCATTCTTTCACTACCATTGGTAGTAAATACTATTGGATAAGATTGTGCAACGCCGAAATATGCGGATCCAGTGACTACTCCGTATACGTTTGTAGCAGCCGCATTGTTAAATCCAATTGCGCCTCCAACTAAAGTTCTAATATCAAAACTATATCTTACGTCTGTACCAGTAGAGTTTACAGTTGAAACGCTTCCACCTTCAACTGCCAATTTTGTACTTACGGATGTTGTGCCAATACCTATATTACCATTACTATCGAGTCGCATTCTTTCTGAAGCAGCTGTAACATCATAAATTATCAAATTATTCGCAGAACCATATGATGTACCTGTGGATCCTATGTCATATGTACGACCATTAGAAGATTGTAATCTAACAGCTGCTGTAGCACCCGTATTTCCGTATATATGTAATCCACCACCAGTTGGACTTCCAGTACCTATGCCTACATTGCCTGAAGAATTGACTTTGAATGAATCAGTTGGAGCTTCACCACTAACTGCAAAAATAACTTTTGTCCATGCTCTATCAATTATTTCAAACCAAGTACTGGTTGCGGATGTTCCACCAAGTTGTAATGTATATGAACCTAAAGCTCTATCTGATCCTCTACCAAACCAAGCTTCGCCTGTATTAGTTGTAAGTATTGGAAATGATCCACCTCTAACTGGTCCGGCTACTTCTAGTTTTGTACCAGGACTACTAGTACCTATGCCAAGACTACCGCTGATACTAACTACACCATTATCTCTAGTTAATTGTTGTTTTCTAATTTTGAAAGCACCCCAATATGTTGGAATTGTACCACTTGGATAGTTTGCAATAATATACGGACGTACATATCTCACAGGTCCACCATCACTACCACCAAATGGTGTATGTGTGAGTGGTAGAGTCGTAGTACCACTATATTTGGTCCAAGTACTATTTAGTGGTACATTAACTGCGCTTGCGATGAAGTATGTCAAAGCAAGATTTGTTGCTATTGGATTTTTATCTTTATCATATCTTGCAATACCGACATATAAACCGCCTGCTGTACCAGTAGCACCACTACTTCTATAACCCCAGATTTCACCATATAGTGTTTCACCTGGATTAACCGGAATAAAGTCACCAATAGCTTCATAATAACTTGTATTATATGCTACTTTACCAAATGGACACAAAGATCCAGTCATCGTAACAAAAGTTGGTGATGTACCTCCGGCTCTTTGTAAAACATTTTCTGGTATACTACCACCTTCAATATATGGTTGAAGTTGATAATAATCCATACGATCTATGCTAATAGCATTATTGAAAGTACCACCACCAACATTCAAACTACCTGTTATTACATGTGCATTACTTATACTGGACCCCAATCTTGTTGGACCAGCCACATCTAGTTTATAAGCAGGACTAGTTGTGCCTATACCTACGTTACCTGTACCATTTTGTATAGTTAATCTATAAGCTGAGTCGTAAAAATAAAATTGATTATTATTTGTACCATTTCCAGCATTGTTTGTTCCAACTTGCCAATCACCATTTAAACTTACAAATCTAATATCTTGTTCGCTGGATGATCCATTTCCTATTCTTATATCACCTCTTACGTCTAATAAATAGGCTGGACTGCTTGTTCCAATACCTACATTACCATCTGATTGAATACGCATTCTTTCGCTACCACCATTTGTGAATGTAAATGGTCTATATGTACCACCATAAAAAGTTGAAGCAAAATCTAATGCTGATGATCCAGCTTGCATTTGTAAGATGCCACCAGAAGCAGATTCAGTTACACGAACAACACCATAAACTTCTAATTTTGTATTAGGACTTATTGTACCAATGCCCACGTTACCATTTGCTTTTAATATAGTAAAATTAGTTGTAGATGTTGTATAATTATATACATTTAAATTCTCAGTAGCATCACCAACATTCATTCCCATTGCCCAACGAGGGCTGCCACCCGTCATCCATAGTAATTCAGCATCACTATTTGTGCTATTTAAATACAAATAAGCACCCGCCTTGACTATTTCAACATTTCCGGTAATTGTTGTATAACCATTTAAATATGAAGTACCATTTACATAGAATTTGGTACTAACACTGGTTGTGCCAATACCTAAATTACCATTACTATCAATTCTAACTTTTTCTGATCCACCTGTTTTGAATGTTAATGTATCAGCGGCTGCCCAATCCATACCTGTATTGGTATCTTGATTAAAAGCATAATATGGATCATGATTACCATAAGCAACTGCTCCTGTAGTATCACCCGCATAAACTACACCCGCACTATTTACTAAGAATATTGCGTTGGTTGTACCAGCTCTAATT
>Ga0222712_10004754_pt1 | contig 14057 bp, 9 predicted proteins | sample C33_657DmetaG_FD_165043 | JGI IMG/M metagenome (GOLD analysis project Ga0222712, IMG submission 165043) | Estuarine water microbial communities from San Francisco Bay, California, United States - C33_657D | ecosystem: Environmental > Aquatic > Marine > Unclassified | place: USA: California... | reverse complement strand
TCTGTGGTTAGAGAGTGAGCGTATGATGCATGCTAAAATTGAACAAATTGGGGTGAATACACAACGAGAAGTAGTAAAAGAAGAAAAGCGTCAAAGAATGGATAACCGTCCTTATGGTTCTTTTTTAACTGAAATGTTAAAGAGAGCTTATAAAGTACATCCTTATCAATGGTCGCCTATTGGAAGTATGGATCATTTAAATGCTGCCAAATTAGAGGAGTTCATTCAATTTTATAAAACTTATTATGTACCTAATAATTGTGTTTTATCTATTGCAGGAGATATCAATATCCCTGAATTAAAGAAAAAAATAGAATCTTATTTTGGCACTATTGCTAAAGGAACCTTACCCATTAATAGACCTAGTATTAAAGAACCTCCTTTAGGGGGTGAAGTGCGTGATAATATATATGATAACATTCAGTTGCCAGCTATTTTCCATGCTTACCGTGCGCCTAAGCAAGGTGGGGATGAGTATTATGCCTTCAATGTATTATCTACTATTTTATCTGGAGGGGCTTCTTCAAGAATGAATAAGACCTTGGTAGATAATAAACAATTAGCAGTAGCGGCTCAGTCGGTTCCTTTTTTCAATGAAGACGATGGACTATTTATTGCATTGACTATTGCTAATATGGGTGTTAAAGTAGAAACATTAGAAGCAAGTATGGATAGTGTAGTGAGTGAATTAAAGTTAGGACTTGTGGGAGAGCGTGAATTTCAAAAAGTGAAAAACCAAATTACCACTTCCTTAGTAGATAGTAAGGCGACTATGGCAGGTATTGCAGAAAGCTTAGCGAATAATGAAGTATATTTTGGTGATGCCAATTTAATTAATACTGAATTAGAGAAATATAATAAAGTAACTAGAGAAGATGTTTTAAAAGTGGCAAAAAAATATTTGAATAAAGAGAACAGGGTAGCGCTTCATTATTTACCAAAAGAAAAAACAACTAAATAATTAAGACTATTCAAAGAGTCAAAAAAATAATTTTATGAAAAAATATATATACAGTGTTTTATTTTGTGTGCCCTTGCTTTCAATGGCACAAACAGTAGATAGAACTAAGTCCCCTGCGCCAGGTAAGGCACCTTTAATACAAGTGGCTAGCCCTGTTAAATTTACTTTAGCCAATGGCTTGAAAGTATTTGTTGTGAAAAATACAAAATTGCCAAAAGTCACTGCTACACTAGCTTTAGACGTAGATGGCTTTAAAGAAGGCGATAAAGCAGGTCTAGCCGATATGTCAGGACAACTACTTCAAAGAGGAACTACTACTAAATCAAAAGCAGAATTAGATGAAGCAGTTGAATTTTTAGGAGGTAGTTTGACTACTTCTAGTCAATATGCTTCAGTGAGTTCTTTAAAAAGTAATTTCCCTAAATTAATGGAGTTAATGGCGGAAGTAATTTTGCGTCCAGCTTTATCTAGTGATGAATTAGAAAAAGTAAGAAAGCAAACTATTTCTGGAATTGAATCTAATAAAGATGAGCCAGATGCTATTTCTAATAATGTAATGAAGAAATTAGTGTATGGTGCTAACCATGCATTTGGAGAAATCACCACTGTAAAAACAGTGAACGCGATTAAAGTGGATGATGTAAAAAACTTTATTAAAACCTATTGGATTCCTAATAATGCTTATTTAGTATTTGTAGGAGATATTGATCCAGCCAACGCTAAATTAATTGCTGAAAAGAATTTTGGTACTTGGGCTAAGGGTACGTTTACACAGCCTGTATATGAGAAGCCAGCTACTCCTGCTACAACTTATGTGGCTATTGTAGATAGACCAGCCTCTGTTCAAAGCGTAGTAGCTATAGCTACTACAGTGAATCTAACAAAAGGTTCCCCCAATGATATTCCTTCTAATGTGATGAATAATATATTAGGAGGTGGCTTCTCAGGAAGATTATTTGCCAACTTACGTGAGAAGCATGCCTTTACTTATGGTGCTTATTCTTCTATCGCTCCTAGTAAACAAATAGGTATGTTTAGCGCTGAAGCTTCTGTTAGAAATGAAAAAACAGATAGTTCTATTCAAGAAATATTAAATGAATTAAATATTATTCGTAATACGAAAGTGGGTGATACAGAATTAAGCCGTATGAAGAATTATTTAGCGGGTGGTTTTGCACGTTCTTTAGAAAGTCCTAATACGATTGCTAATTTTGCTTTATCTATTGCCGTAAATCAATTACCTGAAGATTATTACCAAAAATACTTAACCAATTTAGCAGCTGTAGATGCTCAAAAAGTACAAGAGGTGGCGACTGCTTTATTGAACCCTGCTAAAATGCATATTGTGATTGTAGGTAATGCAAAACAAATTGCTAAAGGCTTAGAAAAATATGGTCCAGTTAAATATTTTGATATTGAGGGTAATGAAGTAGCTGCTCCAACAGAAGTAAAAGCAGATGCTAGTTTAACGCCTACTGCATTAATGGAAAAAGTGATAGCTGCTATAGGTTCTAAAGAAGCTTTAGATAATGTAAAAGATGTTCAATTGAAAGGAACGGCTAATGTAATGGGTCAGTCTTTAGAAATGAAGCAAACCATTGTTATGCCAGGTAATTCAGTTACCACCATGTCAATGGGTGGTATGGCTATTATGAGACAGGCGGTTGTGAATGGTAAATACTCTATTACGCAACAAGGACAAGAGGCACCTATGACAGATGATTTAAAAGAGGGCTTAGATGAGTCTGCTTCTATTGCGCCAGAACAATTGTTTTTAACAAAAGGCTATGGTTTGAAAATTGTAGGTGGAGAAAAAGTAGATGGTAAAGAAGCTATTGATCTTGAAGTAACAACACCTTCTAAAAAAGTATCACACCGTTTTTACGATGCTAAAACATTCTTATTAGTGAAGACTTCAAAATCAGAAGAAGTGCCAGGACAAGGCACCATGACGCAACAACAATTTTATACTGGTTATCAAACTGTGAACGGCGTTCAAATTTCTTCAGAGCAGCTTATCGATATGGGTCAAATGAAAATAAATGTTAAGTACACAGATATTAAAGTGAATCAAGGATTAAAGACAAGCGATTTAAAATAGAAAAGACTTTATAATCTTTCTTAAAGAGCTCTTCAATACTCGATCTATGATCTCACAAAAAAACCTTCCCAGCATTGGGAAGGTTTTTTATTTAAATACTTTCTTAGACTAATATATTCAACTAATCAATTAGAATCTTATTCCGTAACCAATATTAAATACTAATTGGTTAGCAGTTAAACTAGCATAAGTATTAGGCTTATCATTTAAACGGTAAGGGAAGGCGGCATCTTTAGTGCTGGAGCTGACAATAGTGAAGTCTATAAAGTTTCTATTGGTTCTGTATCCAATACCACCGCTTAATACCATGCGAGATGCTTTAAGCGTTTCGTCTTTATAAGGAGAGCCATAATAAGCAGCACCGCCTCTTAACATCCAGTTGCCGTTTAACTTTAATTCAGAACCTAATTTAAAATTGATATTATTTTTATAAGAAGATTTTACTACGTCGTTAATTAAATTATAATAATCTGAAGTGGCTTTATCGTAGTTATTGGAATAAAAACGCGTTGCTGCGTAATTTACAAATTCTAAATCGGCAGAAATAAACCCAAGTGGTTGTGAAGGCTTACCAGGAGCTGCAAAAAAGTAGCTAGTGCTTAATATGGCTTTTGTAGGTGTAGCTATTGTATATTCTCTAGTACCAGGATAGCCATTATTTAATTCACCAGAACTAGCCGATAGGGTGCCTGCATACTTTTCGGTATTGGTTGTCATACTCGCGCTCATTTGATCTCTAAAAGAAATTACTTGCGGTGTATGCAAAGTAAAACCTACTCTTAAAAAAGCCTCAGGCTTATAGATGATACCTAATTTGGCACCCAAGCCCCAACCTCTTGAAGAAAAATGTTCATCTAATACAAAGGAGCTAAAATTATTATCTGGATTAGATGTTGCATCTGATTCAGAATAAATAAGACTTTTGGTATAGTTTATCATAGGCAATACTATACTTGCCCCTAGGTATAATTTATCTTCCATATTGCCACCCCAGCCAAAAGCAAGTTCGTCATAGCTTCCAGTAGTATGTGCATCATAAGACTGGTTGACACCAGTAGAAATTGGCACTAAGCTTTGGTAGCCGTTCACAAAACCTTTAGCATCGGCAGAGGTATCTACTAAATAAGTTCTAAAAGCGAGAGAACTTCCAAAAATATAGTTACCTAAAGCCGCATTAGTATCGGCTTGGTCACCCACTAATTCTTCTAAATATTTTTCAGACAAACTGCTGAAATTATTTTTACCACCAAAACTAGAGTGGTTATTGTAATTCGCTATTTGATTATACGTAATAGAGAAGGCAGTGCTTGTCCAATTGTTTCTTTTTTGTCCGTCTGCAAAAACAATACCCACTGAACCAAAATTAGATTTAGAGTTGGTATTAGAAGAACTTGTTCCTCTATAATTGAAATTATTGGTTTGCACTAAGTACTTAGGCGTTAATAATAGTTCACTTGACTTATAGAAGCCTAATCCTGCTGGGTTTATATGATTAGAAGATAAATCACCTCCTAAAGAACCCATGGCACCTCCTAAAGCATTACTTCTAGCTGTTCCATTGGGTGCAAACCAAGAAAGGCGTAGCCCATCTTCAGGTTCTTGTGCATACATGGTTAAACTAGATCCCATTAATATTAAAAAAAATAATTTCTTCATAATTGATACTTTGATTGTTAAAAAAACTTACCTCTAAAACTTACCTCTATAACTTACTACTAAAAAAACTAGATACTAGAATTAGTCTATGGAATTCTTACAGCACGTGGGCTGCCTGCAGAGCTACCAGCGCTATTAAAACCCCCACTTCTTCCACCCGCATTGCTATTGCTATTATTGTTGCTATTGCTTTGGAAACTTGTTTTGTTATTATTGCTGTTGTTATTACTTTGATTTTGATTGCCGCCATTGTAGTTATTGTTATTTGAAAAATAACGAGCCGGACGATCATAGCTATTTGCATAATTGGTATTACTATTATTAGTAACAACACGCTTCATTAAATTTCCAAAATTGCTATTCAATGTTGGATTGCTAGTATATCTTGTATTACCAGTGGTAGTATTTGCACTATTATTAGTATTATTATAACCACGATTGTTTCTATAAGCATTAATTGCAGAAGGGCTTGATCTTACCGCGCTTGGTGATTGATAAGGTCTTCCTCCATTATTTAAATATCCACCACCACCATTATAATGAATTCCACTATAAGGGTGATAATAACCAGCGAAATAAGGATTCCATCCACCGTAACCAAACCCACCGTAACCAAACCCACCGTAACCAAATCCGCCGTAACCTAAACCTGCCCATCCACCATATCCAAATCCACCATAACCAAAGCCGCCGTAACCTAATCCTCCCCATCCGCCCCATCCTCCATAACCACCCCAGAAAGGATCATAGCCCCATCCACCAAATCCTCCATATCCACCAGCCCATCCACCATAACCGCCCCATCCTCCATAACCACCCCAGAAAGGATCATAACCCCATCCACCATAGGCACCAGCCCATCCGCCCCAACCCATTCCAAATCCCATATTGAAACTTGGGTTATTCCAGTAGCCATAATCGTCAATGACTGACCAGCGGTTTCTGTTGGCCACTTTTAATCTTAAATAACGGTCGTCTTGATAGTTTTGATATTCTTGATATTCTTCATCTTCAGCCATTCCATTTTCAGCCTTTTCAGCGGCCACTAATTTCTGTGTGCTCACTACTTTATTATTAGGAGTGAAATATAAATCATCGGTAGCAACGCTTGTAGCTTGTTGTAAACTTGTACAGCTGGTACCAAAAAAACTAAAAGCCACTATGCCTATGGCTATTAGCCTTAAATAAGTGTTAGTTTTTTGCGTGTTCATTTTCGTAAGTTTTAGGTTTTTATATGCCCCTTAATTAGCATACATTTGCTAGTATGAAGGTACCGAAAAATACAATATAGAGCGTTTTTCGTACATTAAAATTATTACTATAAAATTGTTAAGATTTTTACGATGGCAAAGGAACTAACTACAAGGGCCCAGGACTATTCACAATGGTATAATGACCTAGTTATTAAAGGCGAACTAGCGGACTATAGCGCCGTTAGAGGTTGTATGGTAATTAAGCCTTATGGTTATGCTTTATGGGAAAATATGCGCGATGTCTTAGACAAAATGTTCAAGGATACCGGTCACCAAAATGCTTATTTCCCTTTGTTTGTGCCTAAATCATTGTTTGAAGCGGAAGAGAAAAATGCCGAAGGTTTTGCGAAAGAATGCGCGGTGGTTACCCATTACCGTTTAATAGCCGATCCTAATAATAAAGGAAAATTAATGGTTGATCCGGAAGCGAAATTAGAAGAAGAATTAATTGTTCGTCCAACCAGTGAAGCCATTATTTGGAATACGTATAAAACTTGGATTCAGTCTTATCGTGATTTACCTATTTTAGTAAATCAATGGGCGAATGTCGTAAGATGGGAAATGCGTACGCGTTTATTTTTACGTACTGCCGAATTTTTATGGCAGGAAGGTCATACTGCACATGCGACTTCAGTCGAAGCCATTGCAGAAACAAAACAAATGTTGAATGTATATGCCGACTTCGTAGAAAATTGGATGGCAGTACCTGTATTAAAAGGAGTGAAGACAGCTAATGAGCGTTTTGCAGGTGCAGAAGATACTTATTGTATAGAAGCACTTATGCAGGATGGAAAAGCTTTGCAAGCAGGTACTTCGCATTTCTTAGGACAAAATTTTGCGAAAGCTTTTGATGTTAAATTTAGCGATCAGAATAATAAACAAGAATATGTTTGGGCTACAAGTTGGGGTGTAAGTACAAGATTAATTGGAGGCCTGGTAATGACACATAGTGATGATGAAGGTTTGGTTTTACCTCCACGCATTGCACCTATTCAAGTAGTGATTGTGCCTATTTATAAAGGAGAAGAACAAAAGCAAGTATTAGATGAGAAAGTGAGCGAGATGGTGAAATCCTTTAAGGCAGCGGGTATTAGAGTAAAATATGATAATTCAGATCATGCAAGACCAGGATGGAAATTTGCAGAGTATGAATTAAAAGGAGTGCCTATTCGTATTGCCATTGGTGCACGCGATTTAGAAAACAAACAAGTAGAATTAGCGCGTCGTGATACGAAAGAAAAATCTGCTGTGGCGATGGAAGGCTTAACGCAAACAGTAGAAAATTTATTAGTTGAAATTCAAACGAACTTATTTGAGCGTGCTAAAAAATACCGTGATGAACATATTACTAAGGTAGAAACCTGGGAAGAGTTTATGCAAGTCTTAGACACCAAGGGTGGATTTATTTCTGCACATTGGGATGGTACTGCAGAAACAGAAGATAAAATTAAAGAATTAGCAAAGGCCACTATTCGTTGTATACCTCTAGACAATCCATTAGAAAATGGAAAATGTGTTTTAACAGGTAATGCATCTACGCAACGTGTTTTATTTGCAAGGGCTTATTAATGTAAGTTTTCCTAATAAGTTTTCAAACTCAATGAAACAAAAACCAATACCTGATGCGCTTATGCCTTTTTTAGAAGGCAAGGTATTGTTAATTGATAAACCCATTGGTTGGACTTCTTTTGATATTGTAAAAAAAGTACGCAACTTAACCAGGGTTATAAAAGTAGGCCATGCAGGTACCTTAGATCCCTTAGCCACGGGGCTGCTCATAGTTTGCACAGGCAAGTATACTAAATCAATAGATGCTTATATGGGTATGCAAAAAGAATATACAGGCACCCTATTTTTAGGGGCGACTACACCTACCTATGATTTAGAATCAGAACCTGAAAATTTTAAAAGCACGGAAGCCTTAACGAATGAACTCATTCAAAAAGCAACCCTCCCTTTTATTGGTGAAATTTTTCAAATGCCTCCGCAACATTCAGCCATCAAAAAAGATGGAAGAAGATTATATGAGTCTGCAAGACTAGGTATTGAAGTAAAAGTAGATCCTAGAAAAGTAACTATAGAAAGTTTTGAAATAACCAAGATAGAATTACCTACTATTGAATTTAAAGTGGTTTGTTCCACTGGAACCTATATAAGAAGTTTAGTCAAAGATTTTGGAGAAGCTTTAGAAGTAGGTGCTTATATGAGTTCACTTCGTAGAACGCGCATTGGAGAATTTAATGTAGAAGATGCCAAAGTTTGGCAGGATATTGAAGCAGAAGTAAATACTTTATTGGAAGGATAATGTTGAAATATATTATTGAAAGGAAAATATTGAAATATAATATTAGAAGGGTAGTCCAATACCAAATTGCAGCGCGTAATTATTTACTTTAACACCATTGGGTTTTACCTCTGCCCATTTCAAATTTCGAATATCTAACCAACCATCATTTTGTAAACGAGTAGGGTCCTTCATTTTAAGGGCATAATCTATTCTTATAATAAAATAATTAAAGTCCATTCTAATGCCTGTACCTACTGCTACAGCAAGGTCTTTGTAAAGTCGGTCTAATTTAAATCCTGCTTTTGGGTCTAATTCAGTTTCTCTCGTATTCCAAATATTTCCAATATCTGTATATATAGCGGAACCTATTTTATAAGAGCCCCATTGAAATAAAGGGAAACGATATTCCAAGTTGGTTTCTAATTGTAAATCACCAAATCTATCAAAGCTTTGACTTTTTGAACTCGTATCATAAAACTGAGAACTACCTAAACCTAATTGTCTTAAGCCCCAGGCACGCATACTATAAGGGCCACCTGCGGTGAATTGTTTGAAGAAGGGTAGTTGTCCTTTTAATACAGGGTCGTTGCTATAATTATTACCCCAACCTCCCATAAAACGCCAGGCGAGTTCGGTGTATTGATATTTGTATAATTTTCTTAATTCTAGTTCTGCTTTAATATATCTGTAAATACGAGAAGAAGCACCAGGAATTAAACCCGTTAGCCCACCAGCCTCTTCAATGCCAATTCTTAAATAATTAATCTGGTTGGGGTTTTTTAAAGAAGTTCCGGTATGTAAGTAGTTAAAGGTTTGACTAATTACATTACCCTCATTAAAAGAAGAACGCAAGAAAGGGTTTAATATTAACAAGCTATCTAGTTTAGAAAACTTATTGAGGTGATAAAGCTCCACATTGACAGGCTTATAGGTCCAAGTATCTTCTTCGCCATTTCTATTTTTCTTTAATTCATAACCCCAGTTAGTTGTAAAGGATTTTAGTTTATAATAATTCAACCTATCAATATAGGCTCCGTTAATTGAAAAACTACTCCTAGTTTGATTGGGATAATTAGTTCTTTTGGGAACAAAAGGAATAATAAGATTCGGAAAACTGTAAGTATGACCAAGATTAAATAGTAAAGTTTGTGCTAAATTATCATTACCATTATTTACGTTTAATTCAATACCCGTTCTTGCACTACTAATAGAAGAGATAGATTTTTTGCGGACATTTCTATCTCTAAAGGTAACACTAGTAGAAAGTCCTAATAAATTACCTGCAACTAGTTGTGAATTATTTTTACTGCCTTCAACATCGAAATTAAAACTATGTCTTAAAGAAGGCGTTAGAAAATAGTGCAAGTAAACACTGTCGTTTTGAAGTGTGGTTCTAGCATCTACTTGTTGCCAGGCGCCAAGGCTACTAAAGTTATTCAGGGTTTGGTAGTATAAATTTTCATTAAAGAAATCTCCCTTTTTAATGATAGACTGTTCTTCAAATAAAGGCGACTTGAATTTATACTGAGTATAGGTTTGTATTATATTTTTATAAGCTTCTATTTGAGGTAAGCCTTTCGCTAAAACAGAATCGGGGTTGTCGGCTAATTTTAAATCGGAATAAAAAATTTGTTGACCGATAGGGTAGGTTTTGAATTCAGTACCACTGGTAGATCTTAATTGAAAACTTAGTTTCCAAAGCGGGTGGTCGTTATCTGTTTTTTGTGCAAGTAGTATTTGATTCATTTGATCTAATGGGTCCAAGTTCAATTCCAATAAACCTTGGTTCAATGTATCTACTTCTGCAAATATTTTTTCTTTTGTAAAAAAGTAATATCCATTCGCTCTAAATAATTCAACTAGTCGGTCTAATTCATTGTTGATGGATTCATTGGAATAGGCCATTCCTTTTTTAACATACGCAAAAGCGGTATGCTGGCTTGCAATAGATTGTAATAGGGTATCACTTAATTCGTAAACCACAGAATCGATAAGCGTTTTTTTATTCAAAAGAATTTCCATGGTAATACGCGCCCTCCATTCATTATTAACGGTATCTACTTTTACAAAGGGCGTTAATATAGGATGATTATAACCCTTGCTGGCTAAATAGTTTTTCATAAACTGGATAGAAGGCTCCAATTTATCTTCCTGTAGGCGAATAGGTTGTAAAATGGTGTTGAAAACTCCGAATTGACGAACTTGCTTTGCCTTAACACTATCGTCCCAGTAATTGGCTAATTCATTAGAAAGTGCTTGCGCCTCTATATTATTGCCTGCGTCCTTAATAACCACTTTATTATCATATACAAAGCTTAATTGCTTGGGATAGTCATGTATCACTGCTTTTTTAATGTCTGCGCATGCATTTAATAAAAATAAAAGACCAAGAAGGTAAAATCTTGAGAAGAAACTAATATTTTTAAGCTTCCGTAATAGCATGTAAATGATAAGTAATAATGAACTCAAATATATTCAATCTTTTGCCCATAAAAAACATTGGGCGGAAGAATCTGTATTTATAGTAGAAGGTCCTAAGATGTTAGAGGAGTTATTGGCTTCAAATTGGGCCATTCGTAAAATTATTGCCTTGCCCGACTGGATTCAAACACAAGGCTCATTGCCTACAGAAGTAGTGGAAGTAGATGATATTATGCTAGGGCGATTAAGCCTACTTCAAACCCCCAATAAGGTCATGGCCATTGTTGAAAAAAAGAAAGAGGAGCAGGCCTTGGTTTATAATGGAAAATTGACATTATTATTAGATGGTATACAGGACCCTGGAAATTTAGGCACCATTATTAGAACAGCCGATTGGTTTGGGATAGATCAAATAGTAGTTTCTGAAGATACGGCAGGCTGGTATAATCCTAAAGTCATACAAAGTACCATGGGAAGTTGTTTTAGGGTAAGCATTCATTCAATGGATCTTGAAACGCTTTTACAATCTAATGTAAAGTCTAAAAATAAATTACCAGTTTATGGCGCGCTATTAAATGGTAAGTCCATGCATGAAATAAAATGGGAGCCTTCTAATTTTATATTAATTGGGAATGAATCGAAAGGTATTAGAGAAAATTTATTGTCCTATATATCGCATCCCATTTCTATTCCTAGAACGGGTGAGGCAGAATCATTGAATGCAGCAGTCGCAACGGGTATTATTTTAGCGAATGCAAAAGCTTGATTAAATTAATTAGCTTAGTCGAACTGAATAGCTTTTGCTGGAGAAATTTTCTTAATCCATAAGGTAGGCAGTAGGAAAGAAATATAACTTATAATGGCTGTGCCAATAAGAACGCTTATTATTTGAACAGCGTCCATTTTAATAGGTAATTCTTTGATAAAGTAGGCCGACTCGTCCATTTGTATCCAACCTGTTTTTGCTTGTAAGTAGGATAAGCCAAGTCCAATAATGGCACCTGCTAGTATGCCGGTCCAACAAATAAAACTTGCTTGGAATAAAAATATTTTTCTAATGAAATTTTGAGAAGCACCCAAGGCGGTGAGTGTGCCTATCATGGTTATTCTTTCTAGCATTATAATAAATAAGCAAGTAAGTAAATTAATAATGGCCACAATAAGCATTATTGTAATAGTCACATTTCTATTAATGGTTTGAACACCTATCCAATCAAAAATTTGAGGGTAATAATTTTTAATGGAAGTAGCTACCCAGTTTTCAGGAAGTATTTTTTGTAGAGCTGATGTGGTGGCTTCAATGGGAGCATCTTCATTTAATACAATAGAATAACCTTCTACTAGTTCATTGTTATTTAATTGCTGTAGTAATTTTATATCTACTAAAACAAACTGGTTATCATATTCTTCAATACCAGAATGATAAATACCTACCACTTTTAATTTTCTTTGTTGAACCGCACCTGTATTTAAAAAATAAAGTCGCACTGTAGCGCCCAATTGAATACTTAATTTCTTAGCAGTATTATCTGAAATTATAATTTCATTCAGTAGGCTATCTTTTCCAGTGGTTGAAGTCCAACCTTTTCCTTTTCTTAAAAAAGGTATTTGAGTAGTAGCAGGAATTCCTCTAGCTACAACCCCTTCAATATCTTGCTCAAAGGAAAGCACTGTTGACTGACTTACAAAAGGAGTAATCGTTTTTACAGCTGAATTTTTTTGAAAGGCTGCTATGGTTTTCGCATCATGTTGTATGGGTTCTCCACTTACAGAAGCTACTCTAATATGTCCCCAGAACTGATACACTTTACCAGCAATGGTTGCCTGAAATCCGTTCACTATAGAAAAAGTAAGTAAGATAGCTGCCACACTAATGGCAGTAGCTGCAATAGATAGCCTTACTATAAAACGAGTATAGTTTTTCTGTTTTTGAAAACTTATTCTTTTAGCTATTTCGAAGGCGGTAGACAATGCTTAATTTTTAACAAATCTAGTTTTTTCTGTTTATAAATTAGGATTAAAAGGGTAGTTTCGTAGTGACCAATTACCAAGTTCATGTTAAAAAGATGCTTATGGATGGCTTTGCTATTAGGGCTTTATGCAGTTAAGGGCCATGGTCAATCTAATCCGGATAGTATTTATCAAAATAGCATACATACTGTTTTGATTCATCCGATGAATAAACCTTTGGCTATCCCTGTTGTATCACTTGGAGAACCCACACCACTTTTAATAAGCTTTGACGATTTTAAAAATGATTACCAAGACTATTATTATTCAGTAGAACTAAGAAATGCTGATTGGTCGGCCGTCCCCATGTCTGCCTTTGACTATTTACAAGGCTTTAATCAAAATAAAATTTCTAAGTTTTCGGTTTCATCCATAGCCACGCAAAGGTATTATCATTACGAGTTTAGTTTTCCCAATGCACAGGCAAGACCAACACAGTCTGGAAATTATATTTTAAAAGTTTTTAAAAATGGAAATGCCAATGAGTTGGTTTTCACAAGACGATTTTTTGTAACAGAAGACCAAGTGAGTATGGCTGCTACTGTGCAAGAGCCTTTTGATGCTCAAATTTCTAAGACACATCAAAAAATACAGTTGGTTTTAGATGTAAAGAAAATTCCTTTTTTTCAAACCGATCAAATTAAGGCTACCATTATTCAAAACTACAGATACAATGACTTGCTTATACTAGCAGCACCCACTTTCATAAGAGGCAACCTATTAGAATACAATAGTGAAGATCAATTCATTTTTCCTGCAGGCAAGGAGGCCAGATGGTTAGATATTCAAAATTTAAGATTAAGATCGGATAGAATCGCGGATATCAATTCAAAAGAAGATAGAACTATTATTAGTGTAAAGCCCGATTTATCAAGAGCGAGTACAGCTTATTATACTTTCAATGACTTGAATGGAGGTTTTATTATTAGTAATACTGAATCATTACAAAGTGAAAATCAAAACGATTATGCGCAAGTAAATTTTACTTATATGCCCAAGGATAGAATTCCACTTATGGGTCAAAAATTATATTTATTTGGAGCACTTACTAATAATATAACAAATAAAGAAGCAGAAATGATCTTCGACCCAACCTTGGGTTATTATAAAAAAACCTTGTTACTAAAACAAGGGTATTATAGTTATAATTATATACTAAGAGATATGCAGGGAGTAAATCCTATGAACGATTTTACCGAAACCGAGGGCAATCACTGGGAGACGGAAAATAATTATTCAATTCTAGTTTATTATAGGCCACCAGGGGCTAGACACGACCATATCATTGGTTTTGGCGCTGTAAATTCTAGGCAAAATTGGTAGTATTTTTTTGCTATATTTGCAGCGGCAGGTCTTACACAACCAGCT
>Ga0222712_10004752_pt1 | contig 14060 bp, 13 predicted proteins | sample C33_657DmetaG_FD_165043 | JGI IMG/M metagenome (GOLD analysis project Ga0222712, IMG submission 165043) | Estuarine water microbial communities from San Francisco Bay, California, United States - C33_657D | ecosystem: Environmental > Aquatic > Marine > Unclassified | place: USA: California... | reverse complement strand
CTCGCGCTCGATACCTTGCCACTCCCGCTCAAACGCCGCCAACCGCACCGCCTCCGCCACCTCGGTCACACGCCGCACCCGCCGAGCCTCAACCGGGGCGGCACCCGCCAGTCCCGAAGCCGGCACGGTGAGCGTGAGATCCTGATAAATCGTATGCGCCACGAAACCCAAGCGTGAGTACAACGAAAACGAATCAAGATTCATCAAGCTCGAGACCAAGCGCAGGGGCAACCCACGCGCTTTGGCCGCCTCGATGACCGGCTCCAACATCGCGCGAGCCACGCCGCGCCCTTGCGCCTCCGGAGCCGTCGCCACGATCCCGACTGCCACATGCGTCGCGCGAGGATGCACAAAACACACGCCGATTAACTCACCCGTCGATTCATCCCACGCCGCCACCGCGTGCCCCGGATCCAAGGCCGCATAAACTTCGGGAAACAATAAAAAAGGCGCCGGCGAATCCCCAAACCGCGCGCCCTGCCCCAGCCTGCTCTCATACCAACTCACTAATGAGTGGTGCAACAAGCGCGCCACCGCAGGATGATCGGCGACGGTGAGCGAACGCAGGGCCAGTGAATGTGGATTCACCCCTCCGTCCTGCGGAGCCTCCAGCGAGAGTCAATCACCCGCATCGCTCAAACTCCGGTCTTGGCTATTTTCCGGGAGCTCCGATTGATTACTCCGTCGCTTCACCCCATGTCCGACTCCGCCGCTCCCCGCCCCGTTTCTCGCCGCACGTTTATCCGTAAAACCGCCGGCGCCAGTCTCGCCCTCGGTCTAACTGGCCGCACCCACGCCGCCACCGCTACGCCTACCACAAACGCCGCGCCGATCCCGCTCGCGCCTCCCGCTTGGCCACGGGTCAACGCTGCGGACGAAACTGCTCTTATCGAAGTACTGCGAAGCGGCCGCTGGGGCCGCACCGCCGGTGGTAAACGCGTGGCTACGTTTGAAGCCACTTTTGCGCGACGCATGCAGGCGCGGCATTGCATCGCGACCTCATCGGGCACCACCGCGCTCCTCACCGCCCTCGGCGCCCTCAATATCGGGCCAGGCGACGAAGTAGTTTTGCCTGCTTACACGTTTGTCGCGACGTTTAACAGCATAACCGCCAGTTTCGCTTTGCCTGTTTTCGCCGATACCGATGCCGCGACGTTTCAAGTTGATCCGAAGAGCGTCGCGGCCGCTCTCACGCCGGCTACGCGTCTGATTTTGCCCGTGCATATCGGCGGCTCACCCGCCGATCTCGACGCGCTCACCGCGCTGGCCCGCTCGCGGAGCCTACCGCTCATCGAAGACGCGTGTCAGGCACCACTCGCCGAGTGGCGTGGACAACCCGTCGGCACGCAAGGCCTCGGCGGCTGCTTTAGTTTTCAAGCCAGCAAAAACCTCACCGCCGGCGAAGGCGGCGCGATCCTCACCAACGACGACGCCTTCGCCGATCTGTGTTACAACTATCACACTCCAGGTGGCGGACGTCCCAGCCCGAGTTCCGGTCGCGGCGCCAACTACCGGCTCACCGAATTTCAAGCCGCACTTCTGGTCAGCCAAATGGCTCGTCTCGAAAGTCAGGCCCAAACCCGCGACGCCAACGCCGCCCATCTGAGCGCCCTACTTCGTCAAATTCCCGGCATGACGCCGGCAACTTTAACCCCCGGGAGCACCCGGAGCGCGTGGCACCTGTACATGTTTCGCTACGAAGCCAAAGCCTTCTCTGGTCTCCCTCGCGCGAAATTTATCCAGGCCCTCGCCCAACAAGGCGTCGCCGTCAGCAGCGGCTACACTAGACTCAACACCTCCGCCCACGTCCTCGCGCTCGCGGAGAACCCGCACTATCAACGCATCTACGGCAAAACCGCCCTGAAAACTTGGATCGAGCGCAACACGTGCCCCATGAACGACCGTCTCGTCGAAGAGGCGCTCTGGCTGCCGCAAACCAAACTCCTCACCGACCGATCCGAGATGGAGCGCATCGCGACTGTCATCGCCGATATCCAAAAACGTTCCGGCGATCTCGCGCGCGCCTAAGACCACGCCAGGTCTGAGCATTTTATTTTTACCCATTTTAGCTCCAAGCGTTCCTCCCCATGAAAATGATTTCCTCCCGTCGGCACGTGTGCTTTGCCGTGTTATTCATCCTCCTTGTCGCGCTCGCCCGCGCCGCTGCAGCCCCGACCGCGAACTCCTGGCAAGTCGGCACGGGGCGCGAAATCATCACGCCTCCGGCCGGCGTATGGATGACCGGCTATGCCGCGCGCAGCCGACCTGCCGATGGCACCGCGCAAGACCTCTGGGTCAAAGCCCTCGCCTTTGCCGATCCCGCCGGCCAACGCGGCGTACTCATCACGCTCGATCTCTGCGGCATCACCCAAGAAATCACCGCCCGCGTCTGCGCCCAGCTAGAGCAAAAACACCACCTACCCCGCGCCGCCGTGATGATCAACGTCTCGCATACGCACTGTTCGCCGTGGTTTGAAGGCAGCATCATCGGCCTGCGCCTCTTGCCCGCTGATGGCCTCGCCAAAGCCGATGCCTACCGCCGTGATTTAGAACAAAAAATCGTTCGCGCCGCCGATCAAGCACTCTCGCATCTCGCCCCAGCCTCAATGGCGTGGGGCGAAGATAGCGCGAACTTCGGCGTCAATCGCCGCGAAAACCCCGAAAAAGAAATCCCTGCCCGCCGCGCCGCCGGCACCCTTCGCGGTCCCAGTGATCCACGCGTGCCGGTCCTTGCGGTCCACGATGCCAGCGGTGCGTTAACCGCCCTGCTCGTCTCGTACGCCTGCCACAACACCACCTTATCCTTCTACCAATGGCACGGCGACTACGCGGGTTGCGCACAGGCCGAACTCGAAAAACGCCACCCCGGCGCGACCGTTTTATTCGCCCTCGGTTGCGGCGCCGATATCAACCCTAACCCTCGAGGCACCGTCGAACTCGCGCAACAACACGGACTCGCCCTCGCCGACGCCGCCGACCGCGCCCTCGCCCGCTCCATGACGCCGATCCAAGGAAAGTTTTCTGCCGCGGCCGAAGGGATCACGCTGACTTACGCGCGGCGCCCCAGCAACGAGCAGATCCTCGAGGCGCAGCAAAAAGAACAGCCCAACCGCGAGATGCATCAGGCGTGGGCCGCCGCCATGAACGACCAAATAAAAACTCACGGCGAAATTCCCCTCACGCACGCCTATCCCATCCAAGCTTGGCGCTTGGGCAATCTCGCCTGGGTCGCACTCGGCGGCGAAGTCGTCGTCGATTATACGTTGCGCCTGCGGGCCGAAAACCCAGGCCCGCTCTGGGTCTTTGGCTACAGCAACGATGTTATGGCCTATATCCCCAGCGAACGTGTCCTAGCCGAGGGTCGCTACGAAGGCGACACGTCCATGATTCCCTATGGCCGGCCCGGCCCCTGGAGCGCCGGCATCGAGGAAAAGATCGTGACGAAAAGCCACGAATTGCTCGGTCGTACGCAAACCCGCTGAACCCAGACTTATTTTTTCTTAGCCTTGTGGCCGGATTTCTTTTTCAGCTTTGGCAGCGCACTTTGCTTGAGCTGGAACCGTTGACTGGCCTTCAAATCACGAATGGTCGGTAAATATTTTGCTCCCATCGAACCAACGCCGCAGATTTTGACCGCGGCGCGCAACCAGAATCGCTACCGCAAAAAAACAAAAAGCTTCGGACCCGAAAGTCCGAAGCTCAGTCCTAACGAAAAAAGCCGGAGCGATTACCGGGTATTCTTCTTGTCGCGCTTGGCCGCTTTTTTCTCCGCCGCGGTTTTCAGAGGCGCTTTCTTGGTCTGTTTCTTTGAGTTTTGGGATTTAGCCATAGCGCACCCTGTCGCAAGCCACGCGCGGAAGCGAGGGTGAATACCCCGGCGCGCACATTATTTTAGCTCTAAAAATAAACCGTTTCGACTCGGTCCAACTCTTGCTCATCTTAACCTGCAATCCCCCAACCCATGATCTCAAGACTTCTGCACCGCGGCCTCACCCTCGGCCTCATCCTCCTCACCCTCCAAAGCCGGGCCGCCGAAACCGTCGTGCCGGCGGATTGGAAAACCATCGACGAAGAATCGCTTAAACATTTTCAAAATCTCCTGCGCCTCGACACCAGCGACCCACCCGGAGGCGAACGGCCCGCGGTGGACTATCTCAAAAGCGTCCTCGAAGCCGAAGGGATCGAGACGAAAATCTTTTCCATCGACCCCAATCGGCCCAACCTCGTCGCTCGCATCCGCGGCAACGGCACGAAGCGACCGCTCCTGCTCATGGCCCACACGGATGTCGTCAACGTCGACCCCAAAAAATGGAAACATCCGCCGTTTTCCGCCACACGCGCCGACGGCTACATCTACGGCCGCGGCACCGTGGACGATAAGGACAACGTCACCGCTGCGCTCATGACGATGTTGCTTTTGAAACGCAGCCAGCTGCCGCTCGACCGCGATGTGATTTTCCTGGCCGAGGCCGGCGAAGAAGGAGCCGTGCAATTCGGCATCGAGTTTATGGTGCGCGAACATTTCGCTGAAATCGACGCCGAGTTCTGTCTCGCCGAAGGCGGTGGCGTCGTGCGCACAGGCGGAAAAATCCAATACGGCAGTGTCCAAACGACCGAAAAAATCCCCAACCGCATCCGCATCATCGCACGCGGCGTCGCTGGCCACGGCTCGGTGCCGCTACGCTCCAACGCCGTCGTGCACCTCGCGCGCGCCATCGCCAACATCTCCGATTGGCAGACGGAAATGCGGCTCAACGAAACGACTCGCGCCTTTTTTGAACGGCTCGCCACCATTAGCACTCCCGACGAGGCCGCTCGTTATCGCGCCGTCTTGAAAGGCGACGAAAACGGTGCCGCCCAAGAATATTTCGCCGAGAAAGAACCTCGGTTTCACTCGACGCTGCGTACGTCCATCTCACCCAACATGATCAGCGGCGGCTACCGCGTGAACGTCATTCCCTCCGAAGTCGAAGCCACTCTGGATGTGCGCGCGCTGCCCGACGAGGATATGACTCGATTCCTCGAGCAGATGCGCAAAGTCATCAACGACCCCGCCATCACCGTGGAAGCCGCGCCTAGTCACACCCGCCCGGGTGCACCGCCCTCGAGTCTGCACACGGAAGCGTTTGAAGTCGTCGAAGCGGCAATCAAGCGCCACTACGGCGTGATCACGCTGCCCGTCATGAGCACGGGCGCGACTGATATGGCCTTTCTCCGCCAAAAAGGCGTCCAATGTTTCGGCATCGGTCCGATGATCGACAGCGAAGACGGCCCCAAGGGCTTCGGGGCGCACAGCGATCAAGAGCGCATCCTTGAAGAAGCTTTCTATAAATTCGTCCGCTTCAACTGGGACGTCGCCATCAGTCTCGCCGCCAAGAAAAACTAAAACGCCCGCGACTCAGCGCGGGCGGATATTTTATTTCTTAAGAGTCGCGCAGAAACGGGCGAGCCGGGTGATGCCTTTTTGGATGATGTCGTCACCCGTGGCGTAGCTGAGGCGCAGATAACCTTCGGCGCCAAACGCGCTGCCAGGGACCGCGGCGACTTTTTCCTGGTCGAGCAGGCGATTACAAAATTCAACATCGCTCAGACCAAAACTGGAAATGTTCGGGAAAAGATAAAAGGCGCCTTCGGCCAGTAGACAGGTGATGCCAGGAATTTTGTTCAACTCGGCGTGGAGGAATTTACGGCGACGATCGAACGCCGTCATCATGAGCTTCAGCGCGGCGGCAGTCTTTTCTTTTTCCTTTAAGGCCGCGAGTGCGCCGTATTGAGCGAAGGTCGTGACGTTGGACGACATCTGGCTCTGTAGCTCCGAGATCGCCTTGGCAATCGGCGCGGGCGCGAGGGTCGTACCGATGCGCCAACCGGTCATGGCGTAGGTCTTCGAGAAACCGGCGACGGTGATCGTGCGCGCCTCGGCTTCTTTGCTGAGCGTCGCGACACAAGTGGGTTTCACGCCGTCGTAGACGAGGTGTTCGTACATCTCGTCGGAGAGGATGTAGAGGTTGTGCTTGATGGCTACGGCCACGATCGCCTCGAGCTCTTGGCGGGTATAAACGGCTCCCGTGGGATTAGACGGGGAGTTGAGGATCAGCAATTTGGTGCGTGGCGTGATCGCCGCCTCGACCATGGCCGGGGTCAGACGAAAACCGGTGCGATCATCCGCGAGGACGAATTTCGGCGTCGCTCCGGCCAGTTTCACCATCTCGGGATAACTCACCCAGTACGGCGCGGGCACGATGACTTCATCACCCGGCGAACATGTCGCGAGCACGCCGAGGTAGCAGTTATATTTACCGCCGGGTGACACAATCACCTGAGAGGGCGCGGCCTTCAGACCGTATTCGGCGAGGTAGCGATCGACGATGGCTTGGCGCAGCGGCTCGATGCCAGGCGTGGGCGCGTATTTGGTCTTACCGCCTTTGAGCGCAGCGATGCAGGCTTCTTTGATGTGCTCGGGCGTGTCAAAATCGGGCTCGCCAGCGGCGAAACCACACACGTCTTCACCCGCAGCTTGAAGCGCTTTGGCTTTCGCGTCGACGGCAAGAGTCGGCGACGGCGAGACGTTACGAGCCCAAGTGGAGAGAAGCGGCAGAGTTGAAGACATCGGCGTAAAGAGATAAAACTAAAGAGAGCCAGAGCGCGCAAAGGCAAGCTCCACCGAGGTCTTCGACTGGGTCGCGGCGGTGCGCGCCCACCGTAGGGCGCCAGCTATGTCTTAACGCGCCGAGCGTTTTTTCTTCGCGCTCGCGGGCGCTTTGATCGGCAGAGCTTCGATGGCGCGACGTACGACTTCACCGATACTCGCGCGTTTTTGACGAGCGACCCGCTTCAATACACCGCGCTGGGCATCGTCCACCCGTACGGAAATTTGGCGAAACGGATCCGTCGTGAATTCACAGCTCGTAAAATCAAATTCATCCACGGCGAGACGTACGACTTCGCTGACCGACTTGAGATTTCTTTGCCGGCGCAGCGACTCGATCTTGGTGATAAGCGAATCGGGCAGATCAAACGTGAGCGGTGACGAATTGGAGCGGGAACGAGTGGCCATAACTTTGGGGTGGTTGAAGTCGGGGTATAAGAATTAATACCGTGTCAGCGGGCCGTTGCGCGCAGCAATAAAAATTTAAGTCGCCGTACAGCGCAGCGCCCATTCGTAAGCCTCAAACGGCGAACCCGCCAAACGCCAGGCTTGTGCAGATATTTCGGGCGTAGCCGTGCGCAGGTGTTGGATTAAGATGGTATCAACGCCAGCCCCCGCCCCGCCCGCGACGTCCACATCGGCATCGCCGAGATAGAGCGCTTCGTGCGCCTTCAAGCCGAGTCGACGCAAAATCTCGCGGAGTCCGGCGGAATCAGGTTTGTGCGAGGGCAGATCATCGCCACACACGACCTCCGCAAAAAATTCCCCCAGACTGTGAAGCGCAAAAAGATGCTCGGCGCTCGCGCGATCCCGTCCCGTCCACACCGCCAACACAACGCCGCGTGAGCGCAGTTCGCCCAACATCGCCTTGGCTCCCGGAAAGGGTTCAATGAGATGATGGTGATCGCTGTGAAATTCATGCAAACGCGTCAAGGCCGCGGGCACGTCCCGCGCATCAGCGACGAGGCCTTGAAAAATCTTTTCCGGTGGTCCGCCGAAATGAGCAAACATCTCCATCGTGGGCTTGCCGCCAAACGGCTCCAAGGCGTGAGAAAACGCCCGCAACACCAACGGCAGGCTGTTGAGCAACGTACCATCCAAATCGAAAACGACGGCCCGCGTCGGATGCGACCGGCTCATGGGTCGACCCGCACGAGGCGATCCCCCCGCGGCGCGGGTACGTCGTCAATCAAGCGCCCCGGTTCAAAAAGTGCAGGAGCAAACTCAAGATTGAGCGCAGCGGCTGTGACGAGAAACCGCGTTTTGTCGCGCGTGGTTTCATTGCGCAGATCGACCGATTTCAACATCCACTGCTCGCCGATTTTTTTGAGTTCGCCCAAAGCAAACGTTGTGAGCACCTGCCCGTTGGCTCCGAGTCGCTCCGTCTGCATCAGCGCGTTAAATTGCGTATCCAAAAACGCCCGTACTCCGCTCACCTCGGGGTGAACCTGACTAAAGACCACGGGTGGACGAAAAACAAAGGCATAGGCTGGGCGTCCGCGCACCCGCTCAATTCGCGTGAGTTGAAAATCCGGCCAGTAAAGATACGGCATCAACAGATCAAAAGCGCTCAATTCGACGCCCTCGATGAGTGGCGCCAACACCGCTTTCTCAGGCAACGATGCGACTTGGCCGGCTCGAAAGGTCCAGACGCCGGGCGCCGCGCCGTTTTGCAGCAACCAACGTACGTTTTGGCCCGAGGCGTCCACCAATTGAATCCGCGTGATCGCGCCTTGCTCGTTGCGCGAACCCCAAAGGCGGCCGCGGTACGTGCGCGCCTCACCGCGACGGGGCAAAGCATGCAATTCAAACTCCAAGTAATAGTCACCCGTGATACCGGCGGCGCGAAAACGCTCCACTAACTCACGCGCCCCCGCTTCGTCCGGCTTACCGACTTGAGCTAAAGGAGTAGGCGATGAGGCCCCGACGGCCGCGGCCCTTGCGCTAGAAAAACCGACGAGGCCGAAGGCTAAAAAGAAAAACGCCCGCCAGAATGTGGCGGGCGAAATGTGACGGGACTGGCCCATTTTCAGGGTTTCTTCGCGGCTTCGGGAGTCGTCGTAGTGGTGGCGGCGGTCGGAACGGGAGCAGCGAGCGGAGCGCTGGCCGGAGCAGGTGCCGCAGGCACTGCGATCGTGGGCAACGCGTTGTTCGCAGCCGCCGTGGCGTGCTTGCGCTCGTAGATTCGGCCGAGATAAAGCGAGAAGGCGATGACGAAGAACGCAATCGCCGCGTAGATCGTGGCCTTGGAAAGGACGTTGCTGGTGTCGGCGCCGAAAGCGGCTTCCGTCATTCCACCGCCCATCGCAGCGCCCACGCCGCCGTCGGACTTGGCTTTTTGCGCCAAGACGATCAGCACGAGAAACAACGACAAAACGATGAGGGCGAAGGTGAGTATACCGAGGACGATGCTCATGGAAAAGGGTCAGAGAATCCGGGCGCGCCGGATTTTGTCAATGGCGGGATTGGCCAGCCGCCGCGAAGCCGGCTGGCCGGAAAACTCAGGATTCGACGCCGAGTTTCTCCAAGAGGCGTTGGAGATCGTCGTTGCCGCGGTATTCGATCACGATGCGGCCCTTTTTCGGGGTGTGGAGGACGGCGACGCGCGCGCCGAGGTGCGAGGTGAGTTTCTTCTCAATCCCGGCCACCGAGGCGGCGTCTTGCGCCGGGATTTTACGGGCGTGGGCGGTGGTAGGTTTCGCGCCGGCGGAAGCCTTGGCGGTTAAAACGAGTTTTTCCGTCGCGCGTACGCTGAGGCCTTCTTCAATGACGCGCCGCGCGCAGAGGGTGCGCTGGGCGGCTTCCTCGATACCGAGAAGCACTTTGGCGTGGCCGACGCTCAAGATATTTTTGGCGATGTAGCCCTGGATATCGGCATCGAGCGCGAGCAAGCGCAGCGAGTTAGCGACGGAAGCGCGCCCCTTCCCCACTCGCTCGGCGGCGGTCTCCTGCGTGAGATCGAAATCGCGAATCAAACTGGCGTAACCGTGCGCTTCTTCGATCGGGTTGAGGCCCTCACGCTGGAGATTCTCAATCAACCCGAGGGCCGCCGCTGAAGCATTGCTGGCTTCGACGAGGCGAGCCGGGATGGCTTTGATCTTAAGCTGTTGGAACGCGCGCCAGCGACGCTCGCCCGCGATGAGTTCATATTTTTCCGCGAGTTTGCGTACGACTATGGGCTGCAACAACCCCTCGGCGCGGATACTCTCGGCCAGTTCCTTGAGTTGCTCCGCGGGAATCTCACGGCGAGCTTGGTACGGGCTGGGGACGATCAGGTGCGTCGCAATTTCCAAATAGCCCGGGGCGCCACTGGGCGCGGCGGTTGACGCAGAGGCCGGAGCCGAGGCCGAAACCGGCGCTGGTGCGGGAGCGGCGGCAGCCGGTTTGGCGGCGGCAATGAGGCCGCCAAGACCGCGACCGAGACGTGATTTGGGAGCAGCAGCCATAATGTTTTTTATTTAGCAGAGACGGGAATGAACAGGGTTTGACCAAGCATGATGCGAGCGGGATCGGAAATTTTATTGGCGTTGATGATGTCCTGTTGCTTGGCGCCCGTTTTTTTGGCGATCACAGCGAGGGTGTCACCTTTTTGCACGGTGTAACTGACACCCTCTTTGGGATAATCTTCCGTGAAGCTCGAGTTGACGGCGGGACGCGTGGCTTGATTTTTAGCGAGAGCGTCGAGAGCTGAATTGGTCTGCTTCGCCAGCTTCTCCATTTGCGTGGCCACATGCTGGAGCGTCTCGGTTTTGGAAGTCGCGACGGCCGATTTGACGATGCGGTTAAGATCGGCAACGGCTTCGTTGAGCTGGACTAGCGTGACGTAATTTTTATCGGCCGAGCGGCTCTTGGCGTGAAGTTCGCCATTTTCACGTTCGAGTTGTTCGAGGCGGAGTGAAAGTTCGCCGACGCGCTGGGTGAGGCCACGGATATCTTCGCGCAGGTTCGCCAGCTCCACTTGGGCAAAGCCCGTCGCGCTCACCATCAGCGCAAACACCGGGGCAAAAAGCCAAAAACGTTTCGACATAAAAACAGCTTGGAAAGAGCGGGGACGGAAAACAAGCGGGTTGTGCACGCTGCCCTAGCGGCGCGGAAACGGAGTCGGGCCACAAAGCGCCGGCATGGGCCTGGAGGCGATTTGCGTCCCACTCGCGATGGGGAATCCGCGCAAAAATTCAACCGCGGGCAACATGCGGCCACCGGGACGTTGGAGGCGCCGCAGCCGAAGTACGCCCGCGCCCGTAGCGACAAGTAATCCATGAGCATCCGCTCCGAGCACAGTCCCGGGGGCGACCGGTGCAGCTCGAGGTGGTGACGACGCGGCCAGCGCGAGGTCGGCCAGCGGCGTAACCTCGGCGAGACCTATTTTAACGGGCTGGCCGTTGAGTTCACAGCCACACGTGGGCCAAGGAAAAAGACCGTTGATCCGAGCCGCGAGCACGGCGGCGGGAGCGTCGAAATCAAGCGCTCCGTCGTTTTTTTCGAGACGTCTACAAAAAGTCGCACGCGCGTGATCTTGAGCGGTGAACTCGAGCGTATTCGCCGCGAGTCGCGGCAGGGCGCGGGCCACAAGCGGAACGCAGGCCGCGGCGAGTTTCGCCTCGATATCGAGCGCCGTGTCGAGCGGTTCGATCGTCACGCGCTCATCATCCGCGAGCGGTCCGGCGTCGAGCTCGCGCACGATGCGCATCAACGTCACGCCGGTCCGATCCTCGCCGCAGGCGATGGCGGTCTGAATGGGAGAAGCGCCGCGATACTGCGGAAGCTGCGACGTGTGCAAATTCAAGGTACCGAGCCGCGGCGTCGCAATGAACGCATCACGCAAGATGTGCCCATAAGCCATCACGAGCGAAACATCCGGGTTGAGCGCAGCCAGTTGCGCGCGGACTTCATCGGTGATTTTCTCCGGTTGAAAAACCGGCAAGCCACGGGCCAGCGCCCAGGTTTTGATTTCGTTGGCGGTGATTTTTTGCCCGCGCCCAACCGGACGATCGGGTTGCGTGAACACGCCGACGACTTCGACTTGCGCACGGCCCACATCGGATACGAGCCAATCAAGCAAGGGCCGCGCGATCGCATCTGATCCCAGAAAAACAAGGCGCAGCGGCGTGGTCATCGGGCAAACAGGACTGAATCGGCTTACCCTTACAACCCCGCGATCCAGCGGCGTACGGCCGTCGCGAGCGTGTTAAAGGCGGCGTCCGTATTCGGTTTCGCGAAGCCGTCGAGAAGAGTCCAATATTCCACGTGCGTGGTGGTCCGGCGCGGCGCGAGCGAGGCGAGCGCGCCCAGCGTTTCAAATTCGATCATCGTGCCATCGGTAAACGTTTCGAAGCAGCAGCCGAAATCGGGATATTTTACATCGGGCAAGACGGCGGCGTATTTAACAAATGTCGTACCCTCGAGCCAATAAGCGGACCAGCCGGGATAATGGGTGATACCGAGTTTTTGCGCCGCGGGCGCTTTTGGGACGTCGATGCCGATGAAGTCACGATGCGGCGACCAAACGGGGAAAGAAAGATCGGTGTAGCTCCACGGCACGATCGAGTACGTGGGCAACAGATCACCCGCGGCGTGGTTGCCCTTCGGCGGCAGTGGCAACACCCCGTAACCGCCGCCGCGCAACATCGTCAGCGCCCAAGGCGCACACTCGACCGCCCACAGGCCGCGGTTGGTGAGCGCGTGCGTGACTTTGACGGTGCGCTGGCCAACTAATTCGAGACGTAGCGATTTCTGGAGGCCCGTTTTTTCCTCGGTCGGCTGCTTCAATGCGACCCCGTTGGGTAAATTTTTTACGGCGAGCGGCGCGTCGTCGGGTTGATAGGTGCGAACAATGTCTTCCGGCGAATGCCAGAGACGGTGTCCGCCGAGAAGGTTGTAACCGTGAGCGCGCGGTGCACCGACGGGAAATTCTAGAAACAGATTACCCGCGCGACCCGTGTGCGAACTGAGCGCCGTCACGCGCGGTCCGCAATGCGTCGTAACGGTGAGTGAGAGTGCGCTCGTGCTGAGATTAAGCGCAGCTCCGCCGGCGGCTTCAGTCTTCGATCGTTTCATGCTCATCAGAGGCATCGCGTTTCTGGGTGTTGAGGCGCTTGAGCTGCGCCTTTGTCGTCGGGTAAGAGCTGTTACTGTGCGGCGCGGGTTCGCGTTTTTCTTTACCCACGAGGTCAAAATAAATCGGGCAACCCGCGAGGTCGAATTCATCCACGAGGCCGGCTTCGAGGTAGCGGCGATATTGCTCGGTGAGTTTTTCTTCGCGGTTGCAAAACAGTTTAATGCGAAAAGGACGCGTGCCGGTCTGCGTCGCGTAATAAACCCGGAAGCGTTTGCCGCCCACGGAAGGCGGCGGCGTACGCTCGGCGAGATAGGCGAGGTGCTGATTGAGCTTCGCAGTCGGGAGTTTTTTATCGAGGGTGCGGTTGAGTTTCACCGCGGCGTTGAGCATGCGGTCGACTTCGTAGCCACTCATCGCCGAGACGAAAATCAGCGGCGAGCCGGGCGTGAAAAAGAGACGCTCAAACAGCGCCTTCTCGTACTTGTCGCGGTAATCGCGGGCATTTTTGTACCCAGAAAGCTTGAGATTTCCCTTCGCAAACATGTCCTGCACGAGGTCCCATTTATTGACGACGATGACGATGGGTTTCTTTTCTTTGATCGCCTCGCCCGCGATGGCTTTGTCCTGCTGCGTGACGCCTTCGAGGGCGTCGAGGACGAGAAAAACTACGTCGGCGCGCTGAATGGCGTCGAGTGAACGGAGACGGGAGAAATATTCGATCGGCGAGGCCAGTTTGGTGGCGGCTTTGATACCGGCAGTATCGATCAACTTGAACGGATACATCGCACCGTCGCGGCCCTTGAACTCGAAGGGAAGTTCAACGGAGTCGCGCGTCGTGCCGGGGATTGGGCTGACGACGAGGCGGTCACTTTGAAGCAGGTTATTACTGAGCGAAGATTTACCGACGTTGGGGCGGCCGATGAAGCAGAAACAGAGCGGATCGGCCGAAGTTTTGACGTGATCCGGATCAACGACAGGCGGCTCGCCGAGACGTTGGATCATGGCGGCGCGGAGTTCGGTTTCACCGGTGCCGTGTTCGGCGGAGACGCGGCTGGGTTCGCCGAGACCGAGGCCGTAGGCGCCGTCGAGTTGGACTTTGTCGTCGTTGAAATCGGCTTTGTTGACGACGAGCAGGACGTTGCGCTTCGACTTGCGGAGCATCTGCGCGATGCGTTGATCGAGGCCAGTCACGCCCTCGAGACCGTCGATCACGAAGAGAATCAGATCCGCCGAGGCGATGGCGAAATCAACCTGTTTTTCGGAGAGCTTGATGAGCTCCGCCGTGGATTCACCGCCGACGAGACCGAGCCCGCCGGTGTCGAGCAACGTGTACGCGCCCTCGGCGATTTCCGT
>Ga0222712_10004750_pt1 | contig 14068 bp, 10 predicted proteins | sample C33_657DmetaG_FD_165043 | JGI IMG/M metagenome (GOLD analysis project Ga0222712, IMG submission 165043) | Estuarine water microbial communities from San Francisco Bay, California, United States - C33_657D | ecosystem: Environmental > Aquatic > Marine > Unclassified | place: USA: California... | reverse complement strand
TCGTTGACGTTGTGGAGGCGATCGATGACGTCGTCGACGACGCCAATCCCGACGCGCCGCTCGTTGGTCCGAACTTGGCGAGGAAGTCCTCACCGAGAATAACTGTCATGTCTGCACCTGAATTCGATTGTTTACTTGCAACGAGTTCGCCGACCGTCAACGCATTCCGCATTTTCTGCGCTGTCGCTTCAGGGGTACCGTCGAAATAAATGATTTGAGTTGTCTCTTGGCCAAAGTTTTTTGCGTTGCCGACGACGTCAACCTGACCCCCGGCTGCGTTCAAGATGATCGCCGCGTTGATTCCATTGCTGAGTTTGCCGGTTCCATCGAGAACGCGAATTCTGGGACGTTGTCCGGGTGCACCATCGGGGAACGGGACGATTGCGGCAACAGCATCAAGAGCCGCGGATTCCTGCACCGTGAACATTGGTCCTGCTGTGGGAAGGGGCGAACTAACAGCGACCGGAACGACAGGTAGGGACGACACGCTTAGTTGACCTCGTGCCACCGACGCAACGAAGCGTCCGATTCCTGATGCCGTCGACACGGGGAATGTCGTACTCCCCGATTTCACTTTCGCCAACCATGCCTTCCAGAACAACTCGTTCCGGATCAGTCGATTGAGATCGTTGTCCTTCGGGCTCTTACTCGTGAGGAACGACGACACCTGGTCTGCCTTAAGCGTCACTGTTCCTTTTGGAAAGACGACGGCGTCTTTTGCGTCGCGCACAGCATCCGGGCTGTTGAAACTGATCGGGGCATACGGTCCGATCAACAAGGGCCATTCATTTGATTCGATCGCGAACTTCTCGGTGAAGTTGAGATTGAGCACTCGCCCGACACCAGAAGCCACCGCATCAATACCGTCGAACTTCCACACTTCGGAGAGTGGGAACATTCCAAAATCCGTCGGGATCCCAAGCGTTCCGGGCACCAGAAGTACGCCACCTGACGAATCTGAGGTCAGGGCGAACACAGCCGCCGAATCAAGGCTGCCATCGGCCGCAAGTACTGCCGCAACAGCGGTCGGTGTCTTCTCGACAACCGCTTCGTATCCAGGCGCTGCAGGATCGGTGACCCGCTTTACGAGCTGTCCGTCGGAACTATCAAGGATGACCCTGAGACCCATGAAGATCAGCAGCGGAATGACAACGACAAGGAATGCCCCCACGACGACCGGATACCCGACGCGCCACCAGCGCGAACTTGGGTTCGCAGGCAGAACCGGCTGAATCGTTCCCGCTGGCGGCAACTGATCTCCAGGAGGGCCGGTTGATTCCGGTACGTCGGCACTGCCCTTTCTCCGCTTGCCCTGAGACGTCTTGGCCGCAGCAGTTTGATTGTGTTCGGCGACGAGTGCCGAAAAGTCGAACTCATCGCCTGAAGGTGGCGTCCCTGAAGATGGTGGAGGCGGGAATTCAGGCGTCATGAGTCGGCCAAACCGTACAGCCCTCGCGCCTGAATCTCATTGATCACACTGGGCACCACCAAGGGTTCCAAAGGGCGACCATTTCGAACGCGGTCCCGAAGGTCACTTGAAGAAATGTCGAGACGCGGAATAGCTACTCGGACGATGTCCCAGTCCACTAGAGGTTCGACGGTGTGGTCTCCCTCTCGATCGACGATGACCAAGGTTGCCAGTTCGGGCAGTTCTTCGTACCTCTGCCACGTATGGAGATTCGCCGCAGCATCGGCACCAACAATCAGAAACAGTTGTTGATCGGGTGCAGTTCGGCGAAGAAACTCCAGCGTATCGATCGAGTACGTGGGGCCGCCTCGCTGAATTTCGAGATCGCTCGCTTCAATTCCATCGAGACCCTGAACCGCAGCTTGCGTCATGGCGAGTCTGTCCGAGACTGCAGAAAGTGGCCGAAATCCGACCTTCTGCCATGGTTCGTTCGCCACCATGAGGAGAACTCGGTCGAGATGAAGGGCAGATCGGACCTCAACGGCAGCAGACAAGTGGCCGATATGAGGGGGATCAAATGTTCCGCCGAGAATCCCAAGACCGCGGCGAACAGGAAGCATTTGAGAAGTGTACGGTCGGTATAGGACGAACTTCCCGGCGGCCGGAACAGTTGGGTGACAGATGTCACGCAACAAGAAGGGAACACCCGTACCCCTTTGTGCGGTTACACCATTGTCATTTCCCCCCGAAACGATGCGTTCGGGATTTGGGTCCGGAACAAAACAGCTGGTGACTTCACCGGCACCATTTAGGAGTCCCCCCGTTATGAGCGATTCAGTCGGCCAATACCTCAACGAAATCGGTCTTGTCCCTCTTCTCACAGCACTCGAAGAGCGCGAGCTTTCGCAGGTCATCGAAAAAGGCGTCGCCGCTGCCGCACGACTCGAGAACGGAGAGCGCTCCGTTGCGTTGAAATCAGAAGTTCGCGCTGCGGCCGTTGCCAAGGACCGTTTCATCCGAGCCAACCTTCGCTTGGTGGTGAGCGTTGCTCGTCGCTATCCCCTGCCCCCGGGCATGGAACTGCTCGACCTCATCCAAGAGGGCAACATCGGCTTGGAACACGCTGTCGACAAGTTCGACTGGCGCAAAGGATTCAAGTTCTCGACCTACGCAACATTCTGGATTCGTCAGGCAATCGGCCGAGCGCTGGACCAGAAGGCGAGCCTTGTTCGACTTCCCGGCGACCGTTCAGCAGGTCTTCGAGCCGCGCTGCGTCAGGTCTCTGGCGATGGCGACCAACTCGATTCGGAGAATGCGTGGCTCCACCGCCTCACCACTCCCACTTCTCTCGACCGCACGATTGGTGAGGACGATTCCAACGAACTCGTTGACATCCTCCCCGATTCGCTGCCAGGGCCCGAGGAAATCGTCCTTGAGCAGATTGATCACGAAATGATTGCTTCGCTCTTGGCCGTTCTTGATCCACGGGCCCGCCACGCCGTTGAGCAGCGATTTGGCCTTCAAGACGGCCGCCGTCGCTCGTATCGCGAGGTTGGTGACGAACTCGGCGTAACCGCCGAGGCCGCCCGTCGCCTCGTAAAGCGGGCCATGGCCTCGGTCCGAGAGAACGCTCCCGACACCATCGACGCTGTCTGATCTGGCCCTTGCCAAAAATGGCTTTGCGCTGAAGGCCGTAAGTCAATCAACCTTGTGCCCGTGACAAGCGAATGGTCTCCCTCTTCCTGGCGTTCAAGAGACGTCGTCCAACAGCCCGAATGGGCTGATGCTGGCGCGCTCGACGACGTCGTCAAGCGTCTGGGATCGATGCCGCCGCTCGTATTCGCCGGCGAAGCACGCAGCCTCACCGCCGACCTCGCGAAGGTCGCGAATGGCGAGGCGTTTCTTCTACAAGCGGGCGATTGTGCCGAATCGTTCGACGCATTTAGCGCTGACGCCATCCGCGACAAACTCAAAGTCATCCTTCAGATGGCCGTCGTGCTCATGTACTCGTCCGGTGTTCCTGTTGTGAAGATTGGGCGCATCGCTGGACAGTTCGCGAAGCCGCGCTCAGCGGGAACCGAAACGGTCAACGGCGTTGAACTCCCCTCATTCCGCGGCCACATGGTGAACGATATTGACTTCACACCTGAGGCTCGTCTCGCAGATCCCGAACGCCTCATCACCGCGTATCAGCAGTCCGCTGCCACCCTGAATCTCGTCCGAGCATTCACAAAGGGTGGTTTTGGCGACCTTTCTCGAGTCCACGCGTGGAATCAAGAGTTCGTCGCATCAAGTGCCGAAGGTCAACGGTACGAAGAAGTTGCTGCAGGCATTGAACGTGCGCTGCAGTTCATGTCCGCGTGTGGCGTCGATACCGTCTCGACACCACAACTGCACACCGTCGATGTTTCGACAAGCCACGAAGCCCTCATCCTTGGCTACGAAGAAGCACTCACTCGCCAGGATTCCCTGACTGGCGATTGGTACGACTGCTCGGCACACATGCTTTGGATCGGTGAACGCACCCGTCAACTTGATGGCGCTCATGTTCATTTCCTCTCAGGTGTTGGAAACCCAATCGGATGCAAGGTCGGTCCGACCATGACGACTGACGAAATCCTCGCCCTGTGCGAGGCACTCAACCCAGATCGCATTCCAGGCCGACTGACGCTCATCACACGAATGGGCGCCGACACCATCGGTGCAGCCCTTCCGCCGCTTCTTGAGGCCGTTCGAGATTCAGGTCATCCAGTGGCGTGGGCCTGCGACCCTATGCATGGAAATACCTTCACCGCTCCGAGTGGACGCAAGACACGACACTTCGATGCTGTGCTCTCTGAGATCGCCGGGTTCTTTGCCGCCCACAGGGCTGCGGGCACCTGGCCAGGCGGCGTTCATATCGAACTCACCGGCGACGATGTCACCGAATGCCTCGGTGGCGCCGAGGAGATCCTCGACGCCGATCTGGGCACTCGCTACGAGACCATGTGTGATCCCCGCCTGAATGCTCGTCAATCGCTCGACCTCGCATTCCGAGTTGCTGAACTTCTCCAGCAGGGCAAGAACTAATCCCGACCCTATGGGTCGACAATTCAATCGAGGGGCGCTAGATTCCTGACTTGTCTAGTCAGGTTTCCCATCCGCTGACGCAGAAAAGCCCCCCAAATGTCTGAATTTGAAATTGATGCAGCCGCCGCTGCCGACATCGCAAAGTTCGAAGTCCAACTCTCTCGCTATCTCGCGGGCGAACTCGACGACGATGTCTTTCGCGTCTTTCGTCTGAATAACGGCATCTACGGACAGCGCCAAGGCGGCCACAACCAAATGGTGCGCATTAAGGCACCGTACGGAACCATCACCGCTGCCCAACTCGACCGCATGGCCGATCTTGCGACCGAGTACTCCCGCGGTTGGGGCCATCTCACGACCCGCCAGGCCATCCAGTTTCATTATGTTCAACTCGAGCGGGTACCGGACCTGCTTCGCGACATCGCACTCGTCGGAATGACGAGTCGCGAAGCGTGTGGCGACACCGTTCGCAATGTGCAGGGCTGCCACCTCGCCGGCGCTTGCCCGAGTGAAGTTCTCGACATCACGCCGTGGGCCGAAGCGGCGTTTCAACATTTCCTCCGCAACCCTCTCGGGCAGCGACTGCCTCGCAAGTTCAAAATCAACTTCTCTGGCTGCGCCTCCGATTGCGGCCAAGCAATGTTCAACGATGTCGGCATCATCGCCACCACACGGACGAACGATGACGGTTCGATTGAAGCGGGCTTTCGGGTGTACATCGCCGGTGGTCTCGGAGCGAACCCGCACGCAGCGCTCGCTCTTGAACCGTTCACCGCAAAGGAAGACCTTCTCCCCACGATCGAATCGGTACTTCGAGTCTTCGAACAGACCGGAAATCGCGACAACAAACTTCGCGCTCGCATGAAGTGGGTTGTAGACAACCTTGGCTTCGAAGAAGTGCAGCGTCGAGTTCTCAACATTCGAAAGTTCCTTCTCGGTTCATCGACATGGCCGGGCGGCATTCCCGCAGAAGTTCTTGAAAAGGGCGATGCGCCTGCTGGCACTGCAGGTGCCGCTGGAAACACCGCCATGGGTCAGGGCACACCAGTCGTTCTTCGCCGACCCGGGGCCTTTGAACGATGGGAAGACTCCAACGTCATTCGCGGCGCATCAAAGGGCACAGTTTCGGCAATTGCGCATTGCCGTCTTGGCGATGTCACTACTGCGCAATTCCGAGGGCTTGCTGCGATTGTTCGTGAATTCGGAGTCGACGTTCGCGTCACGAACCGTCAGAACTTTGCTTTGCGAAATCTCTCTGAAGATCAACTTCCACTCCTTTTCGATCGCCTCAGCGCGATCGACATGGCGAGTCCATCAGCTGAACTTGTGAGCGATGTCGTGGCCTGTCCTGGCGCCGACACCTGCAACCTTGCCGTCACACAAAGCCGAGGCCTGGCCGACGCAATTGAAAGCGCGCTCCACGCCGAGGGCCTCGCCGAAGTTGGCGGGCTGCGAATCAATATCTCCGGTTGTACCAATTCCTGCGGACAGCATCATGTCGCTGATATCGGTTTCCACGGCGCTGAACGGCGAGCCCATGGAAAGGCCGCACCCGGTTACACGATGTTGCTCGGCGGTTTCGTGGGCGATGAAAAGATCGAATTTGGCGAGCGGGCTACTCGACTTCCGGCGAAGGCAGCTCCCGAAGCAGTCGTGCGAGTCGTTCGTCGATTCAATGATGAACGCGTAGCAGGAGAATCGTTCCGCGGCTGGATCGATCGCTCCGGCGGCGTTGCGACGCTCGGAAAAGAACTCAAAGAGCTTGACGTCTTCCCGAAGCCCGAAGAAGGACCTGACTTCTTCGTTGATTATGACGAGACCGGGCCGTACACCGCCGAAATCGGTGAATCGGAGTGCGCGACATGAGCCTGACCAATCTGTCTGCGCCGGAGTTCAGCAACGAAGAACTTTCGCAGCTCAGCGCTGAGTTCGAATCCTGGACCGCAGAAGAAATTATTGGATGGGGCGTGGAAACCTTTGCTCCGCATCTCGCGATCACAGCGTCGATGACCGATGCAGTACTTATCGACCTGGCAACGAAGGTATTTCCGGCGATCGAGGTTGTGTTTATCGATACCGGCTACCACTTTCCCCAAACTCTCGAAACGGTTGAACGAGTCCGCCAGCACTATGGACTCAATCTCCGAATGATGACCGTCGCTCTTCAGGATGAACCGCTCTGGCAAGCAGACCCCGAAGGGTGCTGCTCTGCGGTGAAGGTTGGCCAACTCGACCGTGCACTCTCGGGCAAGGCCGCATGGATGAGCGGCCTTCGGCGAGCCGAAGCTGATTCGCGCGTCACCGCTCCCCTCGTTGCCCGCGATCTCCGAGGCCTCATCAAAATCAATCCGATCGCGATGTGGACCGATGAACAAGTTGCGGACTACATCGAGGCCAACAACATCATCGTGAATCCATTGCTCCTTGATGGCTTTACGTCAATTGGTTGCCAGCCATGCACGCAACGACCAACAGACCCGAACGATCCCCGCTCAGGACGCTGGTCTGGCAGTTCCAAAACTGAGTGTGGCTTGCATCTGATGTGAACAATCGTTCGCTGCGCGAGGAGCGCGCGAACTCACTACTCGAGAACGTCTACGAACTTTTCGAGTTGCCGAAGATTGCGACACTCATACACACCATCGGTATGCGCACCGTAATCACTCACGATTGAATCTCCGGTGTCCCAGTAGGCCTTTGGTTCGGGATTCAGCCAATACACGTGCCGCGCCTTCTTGCGCATCTCCTTGATCGTCCACGACTGTGACGCGTGGTAATTGTTCCGTGCGTCGCCGAGAATCAGAACAGTGGTCTTCGTCCCGACTTCACGGCCGTACTTTTCCCAGAAGACCTCGAAGGCGTGGCCGTAATCAGAATGGCCGTCGACCCAGACAACATCTGCTTCGGTATTAACTCGATGAATCGCAACGCTGATGTCTTCGACACCCTCGAAATATTGCGTGACTTCGTCGAGCCCGTCGATGAAGACGAAGGAACGAACTCGAGAGAACTGACCAGAAATTGCATAGACAAGCTGCAACGTGAACCGAGCGAAGGCAGCAACGGAACCGGAAATGTCGGCGACGACGAAGATCTCGGGCTTCGATGGGCGCGGATACCGGAAACGCGGATCAGCTGGGACGCCGCCGTAACTCAGTGACTGGCGAACCGTTGCGCGAAAATCGAGAGGACCCTTTCGCCCGTGACGTCGCTTGCGGGCGAGACGCACCGCCAACTTACGAGTGAGTGGATAGATCGCCTTGCGAAGACTGACAAGCTCTTCGCGATTGGCATGCATGAAATCGACATCTTCTGGAAGTGGCTTCCGCAGGGTCTTGGCCATTGCCTCAACGCCTCGATCAGCGACAAGCCTTCGACGAATCTCCGCCTCGATTTCCTTTTTCATTCGGTCGATGCGCGACTCGAATTCGTCGCGCTCAAGACGCTCTTCAAGGGGCGTCAGCGGTGTCGGACTCTCCTGCTGCGCTTCCTCCATCAAACGCTCAAGAACACCGTCGAGATCGAGATTACGGAGGGTGCGATAGAGGTAGTACGTCCCTCCCACGGGTCGACCCGGTTCCATTCCTGCGAAGCGGGTTACTGCCTGACGAGCCAAGGCCCTCATCATGGCGTCGTCGCCTTGACGCATGGCCTGGAAGAGCATCTCGGCCATCTGCTCAGGTGACATTGCTTCGCCTGCTCCGCCCCCACCCGCACCACCGGCATCGGGGTTCATAGGAACCTCGTCGTCTTCGGTGATTTCAGGCAACTCATCGGCACCGCTGAGCGAATATTCCTTGCCGCGAAGTGAGAAGTACACCTCGAACACGGTTTCAAAAGCACGCCAATGCGAATTGTTCTTCACCAAGGTGGCCGCAAGCGCATATTTAAACGCGTCACGGTCTTCGATAGGAATATGCGTGATCGCTTCCATCGCGTCAAGGTTCTCGGTGAGGCTCACTGGCAGACCCGCAGCGCGAAGTTCGACGATAAATCCCGAAAGCAATTCGAGCATCGGTGATGGCGTTGCCTCAGTGGAGGTCATGGGAACGTGGTTATCCGTTCAGCTCGTGCGCGGAACGCCGGGCTTCTTGGCGCCACTATCGCCCTGAAGTTCTTTCGACGCTTTTGCGATATCGCTCTGATACTTGAGGAGGATATTGAGCGTCTCGATTGCTTCGGCTTCAGTGACCGAATCGACGCCGAGAAGAAGAAGCGTCTTCGCCCAGTCGAGTGTCTCGGAGACTGATGGCGACTTCTTCAGTTCAAGTTGTCGGATCGAGCGAACGATTCGAGCCACCTGATCAGCAAGGCTGTCGGTTATTTCGGGAATCTTGGTAAGAACGATTTCCTTCTCACGATCCATATCGGGATAGTCGATATGCAAGAACAAGCACCGACGCTTGAGCGCTTCAGAAAGTTCTCGCGTGTTGTTTGATGTGAGGAACACCATCGGGATCTGTCGGGCTTCGATCGTTCCGAGTTCAGGAATCGAGACCTGATAATCCGACAAAATCTCGAGCAGGAGTGCTTCAGTTTCCACTTCGACACGATCGACTTCGTCGATAAGGAGAACAACCGGTTCCTCGGCGCGGATGGCCTCGAGAAGTGGTCGAGTCAGAAGGAACTCATCCGAGAAAATGTCGGTTTCGATGTCTTCCCAACTCGAATCTGAGTTGCGCTCGGCTTGAATTCGAAGCAGTTGCTTCTTGTAGTTCCACTCATAGAGCGCCTTGGACTCGTCGAGCCCTTCGTAACACTGCAGGCGGATGAGCCGTGCGCCAAGAATTTCGGCAACGGATTTCGCAAGTTGAGTCTTTCCGGTACCAGCAGGCCCTTCCACGAGTATCGGCTTACCGAGACGATCTGCAAGAAACACAACCCCTGCGATGGCCTCGTCGGAGAGGTAATCGACCTCACGGAGACGGGTACGAACGGCCGCGGGGTTTTCGAAGCGATAATCCATTTCCCGACAGTACCGGGCCGCCGCCTCGCCAGATGCACTCAGGACCTGAGCCCTCGGCACGAGATTGGCGGTTTAGCCCCGAACTTGGCCTTCGCCCCTGACCACAAACTTCGCCGTGGTCAGTTCACGGAGACCCATCGGGCCGCGGGCATGGAGCTTTTGGGTCGAGATGCCGATCTCGGCGCCGAATCCGAATTCTTCTCCATCGACAAAACGCGTCGATGCGTTCACGAGGACGGCTGCTGCATCGACCTCATTCGTAAAGCGGTCGGCAGCCTCGAGAGACCGAGTGATGATCGCTTCGGAGTGTCCTGAGCTATATCGAGCGATGTGGTCGATCGCAGCATCAATGTTCTCGACGATGCCAATCGCCAACTTCAGATCTAAAAACTCTGATGACCAGTCCTCATCTGTCGCCGCAATGGCGCCTGGGAGGAGTTCGAGCGCGTGCTGGTCAGCGCGAAGTTCGACGCCCCCCAGCGCCGCTGCTGCTCTCGGGAGAAACTCCCCGGCAATGGAACGATGAACAAGCAACGTTTCTGCTGCGTTACACACTGAAGGGCGCTGTGTCTTTGCGTTCACGATGATCTCGATCGCCATATCGAGATCGGCATCAGCATCGACATAGACGTGACAGTTACCATCCCCATCAATCACGTACGGAACCGTCGCGTTCTCAAGAATCGACGCGATGAGTGAAGGCCCACCGCGAGGGATAAGACAATCGATTGTGTCTCGCTGACGCATGAACTCGACAGCGGCGTCACGAGACGTATCGGCGACAAGAATGACCGAATCAGCGGGCAGCGATGCGCCTGCAATCGCCGAGCGCAGCACCGCCTCAATCGCGATATTGGAATCAATCGCACCAGACGAACCGCGCAGGAAGGCCGCATTGCCGGATTTCAAGCAGAGGCCGGCCGCATCCGAAGTGACGTTCGGTCGGTTCTCGTAGATGATCGCGATCACGCCAAGCGGGACTCGGACGCGGGCGACGCGCAATCCGTTTGGACGCACCCAACCATCGATGACCTCGCCCACAGGATCCGCAAGCGACGCGACCTGACGAAGGCCGCCGGCCATCGATCCAATTCGTTTCTCATCAAGTCGCAAACGATCAACCACCGTAGGGCTCACGCCATCGGCTTCGGCCCGGGCGACATCAACCGCATTTGCGCTCAGAATCGCGTCAGTTGACGCCAAGAGACGATCGGCGCAGGCAAGGAGCGCTTCGTTCTTCTGGGCCGATGACGCTGTCGCCAAGACCCGCGAGGCGGCTTTGGACCTGCGGCCGAGTTCGGGAATCGGGGTCGAAGCATCATGGGCGTTCATGGTGGCAAAGGGTACTCGCCGCCTCAGCATCCCTCCTGAGCCCTCACAAGCCCCGAACCATGCGGGAACTAGCGTGATTGCCGATGAGCAACTCCGGCGAGGACACGGCCTCTCAGAGGACACAACACCTCGTTCGTTCGAGTGCTGTCGTCGCCGTAGGGACCGGACTGAGCCGACTCACCGGTTTCCTCAGGGTTGGGGTGATGGCCTACGCCATCGGCGCTACAGCATTGGCCGAGGCCTACAACCTCGCGAACAACACACCAAATCTCCTGTACGACCTTGTGCTTGGTGGCATCCTTTCGGCCACATTGGTGCCCGTCGTCGTCGCCCATACGGGCCGTGACGACAATCGGGGCATTGACGCACTCGCAACGGTGATCAGCGTTGTCCTTGTCGCAGCGACGGTCCTAGGGATTGCCCTCTCGCCGATCATCATCCGTCTTTACAACTTGTCCTCGTCACAGAGCGAGGCCACAACCCAGGCAGCCGTGGCCGTACCACTGCTCATGATGTTCGCACCGCAGATCCTGTTCTACGGACTCACCAGTCTCGGGACATCCCTCCTCAACGCTCGTCGCTCATTTGCGGTCCCTGCATTTGCACCCGTCCTGAATAACATCGTCGTGATCTGCCTGTTCCTCGCGCTTCCCCATCTTGCGACTGGTGAAGCACTGACATTCGATCAGGTCCGTCACGACACTGGTCTTCTCCTTCTTCTTGGATTTGGAACAACTGCAGGGTTGGCCGCCATGACGCTTGTTCTCTGGCCAGCAATGCGTCGCGCCGGCATCCGACTGCATTGGAATTTCGACCTCCGTGATCCGGCTGTGCGCGAAGTGGGGCGGCTCTCGGGTTGGACGTTCGGTTATGTCGTTTCCAATTTGATCGCGTACGGCGTCATTCAGACTCTTGCAAACGGAGTCGACGGAGTTTCTATTTACGCCTACGCCTGGCTCTTCTTCCAGTTGCCCTACGGGCTGTGGACCGTCTCAGTCATGACGGCGTACACCCCAGAACTTTCAGCTCTTCATGCCGCTGGCAATGAGCAAGGACTACGAAACCGATTTGGGACTGGACTCCGCCTTGTCCTCGTTATTGCGCTTCCAGCAACGATTGGAATGATTCTGCTTTCAGGCCCGATCGTGCGCCTTGTTCTCGAACATGGCGAGTTCACCTCTGGGAATGCAGAGACGACAGCGAATACCTTGATCGCTTTCCTCTGTGGGCTTCCTGCGTTCTCCATCTTCCTTTTTGCAATGCGCGGTTTCTACGCACAGCGAGACACACGTCTCCCCTTCTATACGAATGCCGCCGAGACGCTGCTGGGTCTCGCCATTGCATTCCTCGTTGTCGATCGCTTCGGCGTCGTCGGTCTAGGCGCAAGTGGCTCCATTGCCTATTCGGTTTTCGCCCTGATTGCACTCGCACTTCTGCATCATCGGATCGGGAGATTTCTCGATCCATCGACCCTCGCCACCATTGCGAAGTTAATCATCGCTTCAGCAGTCATGGGCATCGCTGTATGGCTGCTGCTCGCCGCGACGTCATTCAGCGATCTCTTCACGGTGATCGGAGCGGGAGTTCTCGGTGTTGCCATCTACGCAATGATGCTTTTCCTGCTTCGAGTCGATGAAGCGAAAACCGTTATGAATCGCGTGGTGCGTCGTTAAGGGAGAATGACTAGGTCATCAGCATGGATGACCTGCGCAGGAACTTCCGAAGGCAATTCCGAGCGCGAGTGGCCGGCAGCCGACTTGAGAACCGTAGAACTGACACTCACGAGACCTTTGGCAAAGACTTCGCCGGAGTCATCGGCAACTTCAACGGCATCGTCCGCATCGAATTCACCGTGAACATCGACAACACCAGCAGCGAGAAGCGAAGTACCACCGCGTTCGAGAGCTTTGCGGGCACCGCCATCAACCGTGATTCTTCCCGAGGAGCGAACCGCGAATGCGATCCAGAGTTTGCGCGCCGGAAGATCGCGTTCGTGTGCAGCGATCGTCGTACCAACACCAGCGACTCCGTTCACTGCATCAAGAAGAACATTTGCTCGATGAGCTGCTGCGATCACCGTTCGGACACCTGACCACGCTGCAATTTTCGCTGCGGAAACCTTTGATGCCATTCCCCCACTGCCACCCGGAGTTCCGGGACCGCCGGCAATCTCATCAAGTTGCTGATCAAATTCGACGATCTCTTCAATAAGTGAGGCGTTGGGATCAATCCGAGGATCGGCGGAAAGAAGTCCCGAGGTATCGGTGAGGAGCACCAGAAGTTCCGCGTCGACCAAATGTGACACCAATGCTGCGAGACGATCGTTATCGCCGAATCGAATCTCGTCGTCGGCGACAGCATCGTTTTCGTTCACTATCGGAACGACACCAAGTTCAAGAAGCCGAGTAAGCGTTCCTCGCGCTTGGAGATATTGGCGGCGATCTACGAAATCGAGTGGTGCCAACAGAATCTGACCACCCACGAGCGAATGGCGATCAAGCTCTTCGGAATAGACACCCATCAGCCGCGATTGGCCAACTGCAGAAACGGCCTGCAGTGTCTGTGCGTCGCGTGGACGTTTGTCGCCGCCGAGACCAAGTGTGGGGAGACCGGCGCCAATGGCCCCTGATGTCACGATGACGACCTGGTGACCGGCAACGCGCGCAGCAGCTACTTCCTGACACAGCTTTACGATCGCATCGCGCCGAATACTTCCTTCAGCATCAGTGAGCGATGACGTTCCAATCTTTACGACGACGACCATCACTCCTCCTCGTATTCGAAGCTGAGTGATCCGATACGCACGGTGTCGCCTTCTGAGGCTCCAGCACGCGCGAGTGCCTTGTCGACTCCGATCTTCTTCAGTCGGGAATGCGCGAAGTCAAGAGCTTCAAGGTTGGTGAGATCGGAAAGCGAAACTGCTCGTTCTGCAGCGCGACCAATAACGCGATAGGAGCCATCATCTTCGCGTTCGATTCGAATACCTTCGGGAATGGGTCGGTGCACAACGAATCCGTCGAGTTCGGGCTCAACGGAACGAGCACTGCGAACTTCTTCAGCCATGCGACCAATCAGACGCGGCAATCCAGCACCTGTGACAGCCGAGATCATGAGATCGAGTTCCAGCCCGTCTTCGGTCACCGTGGGTTTCCCGGTTTCGGCGATCGCAAGCGCATCAGGTACAAGGTCAGCACGAGAACCGATGATGATGCGAGGACGATCAAGAAGATCAGGCCGATACGCACCGAGTTCGGCAAGAAGGATCGCGGCCTGCTCCGAGGGAGTCTCGATCG
>Ga0222712_10004749_pt1 | contig 14070 bp, 7 predicted proteins | sample C33_657DmetaG_FD_165043 | JGI IMG/M metagenome (GOLD analysis project Ga0222712, IMG submission 165043) | Estuarine water microbial communities from San Francisco Bay, California, United States - C33_657D | ecosystem: Environmental > Aquatic > Marine > Unclassified | place: USA: California... | reverse complement strand
TGATGGAGATAAAATTACAATAAGTACTACAGGCGGTGATACAGTAAAAAAACCTACTGTAGTTACAGATAAAGATTTAATGGGTGAAACAGGTATCATGTGGAACTTAATGAAATCAAGTGTACCTATGATAGTGTCATTAGTTACTCCATTTAGTATTCCTTTAAAAATATTATCACTTGGGGCAAGTGCGTTAATGAAAGTTAGTAACAGATCAGGTGTTAAAGGAGTTGTAGACGCAATAGATGGTTTTGTTACTGCAGATGATTTAGCTTATGTATTAACAACTATAAAATCATTAAATGGTAAAGTATACTACGATGAGGAGACAGGTAAAAATATTCCTGCAACGAAAAGATTTTTAGAATTATATAGTGAAGATGAAGGTGGTGATAGTTTAATTGCTGACGTACAAAGTGTTGGTACTAGAACATTACCTACAGGTAGTGAAAAATTGAAATCCGTTATTGTGAAAACTATAAATTCTCAGGCATCCCAACAAGTATCAGGGGTATCCTAATTTAAAATAATTTTTTAATTGATTTAATTTTTAATTGATTTTAAGACCCCCTTTTCAGGGGGTTTTTTATTTACATTATATTTATAGATATTATAATTAAAGTTATGGAAAACACACAAATACCTTACGACATAATTCAATTCTCATCCGATGGTATATTATACCCAAATGGTCAAAAATCAGTTAAAGTTGAGTATTTGACTGCAATGGATGAATCAATATTAACTTCACCTAATCTAGCAAATCAAGGACTAACTTTTGATGTTCTTTTAGAACGAAAAATTAAAAATTTAGAGTTCCATCCATTAGATTTATTAAGAGGAGATAGAATGTCAATTTTAATATGGTTAAGAGCAACAGGATATGGATCAGAATATCCAATTAGAGTGTATTCCCCAAAAGAAAATGAAGTAGTTGATGTGGTTTTTGATTTATCAAATTTAAAAAATAAACCGATTGGTGCTAAACCTGACGAAAAAGGTGAGTTTGATATGGTATTACCTGTTTCTAAAAAATCTGTTAAATTTAAATTATTAACAGGAAGAGATGAAAAAGAAATTTCAAGAAAAGATGATGAATGGATGAAACGTGGTAATGAATCTGATAGAGGTAGATTTATTTTAGAACAACAAATTGTTGAGATTGATGGTGAAAGAGATATTGTTAAAAGACTACAGGAAATTGGAAAATTACCATTAAAAGATTCAATTGAATTTAAAAAATATTCTAATTCTATAGAACCTGGTGTTGATTTTAATATCACCGTTGAGACTCCTGGGGGTGAGTCTATTAATACCTTTCTTAATATACGAACAGATTTTTTCCTTTTATAGTAGTGATTACCAAAGTAATCTAATCAAAAAATTTTACGTATTAAAAAAGTATTTGAATTTAAACTATTCAGATTTTCTTATTATGCCTGTTTACGCTAGGGAAACATTGATTGATATATTTTTAGAGGAAAAAAACTCTAAAAGTTAATATTTATCAATAAAAAGAATATGGATTCTAACAAGAAAACAGGACCATTAGGTAATATTTATAAATCTGTACTTTCAGCACCTTTTAAATTAGCTAATTTACCTTTTAAATCACATAGACAATATTACGGTAAACCAAAAGAAGGTGAGGTCTATGAAGCATCATTTATACAAAAACAAAGATTAAAAAAAATACTACCATTACTATTAAATGGAAAAAATTTATCAGAATATGATAGACACTTCATGGACATGTTTAATGATTTTTTAACAGGTGAAGGTCAACAACCTGTTGACCAATCTACTTCAACAATGAATTGTGATGATAAATTTGAGTGTGTTGCTTACTTATACAGAGGACAAATAAAAAAATTTACCACTAAAAAAAGTGAAAAACAAGAAAAACAAGGTCAAGAACCTAAAAATGTGTCTTCATATAGTATATCATTTAATGAAGAATTAAAACCAAAAAATTCGGCAAAAACTTTAAAAAAAGGTAACACTTATATGTTAAAATTTTTAGGTAAAAATTTAACATCAGAAGGATATGAATTAATTTTTAGTTGGAAACATTTGGAAGAAGATGATTATTTAATTTTTAAAACTAAAAATAAAAATCCTATTGGTGTTTTTTTAGATTTTAAAGTTTATCAAGATAATAGTAAAAGACCGTATAATTCACCTTTATATTTAGGTGTAATACCCGCAAAAATATCTTAATAGAAATTAATGGCAACATTTGATGATATAAAAAGGGATCTCAAGGACATACGTGTCCAATTAGACCAATTAAGTAGACAAGTACCTACTAGTGATGCAGGAGATTTAAAAACAAAAATTGACGCATTAAAAACTAGTTATAATGATTTAAATACTCAATTAACTGCAACTCAAAAAACGGATGCAGATTATGTTAGAATAAATGATGGTTTAACAAAAAGTTTTGATGATGTAAATAAACAAATTACTAGTAAATTAACAAATTTATCATCTAACGCAAAAAATACTGGTAATATTTTTGACGACTTTTTTGGGTCAATTAAAGCTGGTCTTAATGCAACTGGTAGTGAACTCCAAGATTTTGATACTGCATCACAGAGATTTGGTGAGATCATGAATAACACAGGTGGTGCTAATACTGCGTTTTGGAGAGAATATGCAAGAAGAATTCGTGATGTTGGTGTTGAATATGGGTTAAGTGGAGAAAGATTAGAAGGTTTTAGAGAAACTAATTTAGAATTAGAAAGACAGTTTGTTGGTACAGGTAAAGAAGTATCAGAATTAAAAGATGGTATAAATAATCTTTATGAAACAACTGGTCAGGTAAATCAACTTACCCCTGAGTTTGGTAGAAATTTAGGTAATATTTCTAAAGTAATGGGGTTAAGTACTGGTGAAGTTGGAAGATTTATGGGTTCTTTTATGAATCTAAATGTTTCATTTCAAAGTACTACTAAAATATTAGAAGATTTACGATATGCGGCAGAAAAATCTGCATTAAATACTAATAAAGTTTTACAAACTTTTACAAGCAATTTTGAAAAATTAAACACTTATTCCTTTTCTAAAGGTGTTCAGGGTATGATGGATATGGTTGTCCAATCACAAAAACTGAAAATCAACATGGATTCAGTTTTAAAACTGTCTGATGATTTTACTGACCCTGAAAAAACAATGGAATTTGCTTCTAATATGCAAATGTTAGGTGGTTCTTTTGCCCAACTAGGTGATTTTAATCAATTAATGTATGATGCCGCAGTTGCACCTGAAGAATTGGCAAAAAATATTGCCAATGCATCGGCAAGTGTAGGGACATTTAATAGAGAGACAGGTAAATTAGATTTATCTTTTGCGGATAGACTCCAAATGAAAGAATTTTCAAAGGCAACGGGTATGTCAATGGAAGAGCTGAATAGGATGAACGCAGCTGCAGGGAAGTTAAGGGATATTAAAATGAACTTTAGTATGCGTCCTTTAACTGAAGAACAAGAAAGTGTTATAGGGTCGATGGCACAATTTAAAGATGGTCAATATGTTGTAACTGTAAAAGATGAAAAAGGTAAAGATGTACAAAAATCAATTACTGAATTAAGTGATGAAGACATTGCAAAATTAAGTGAAGTTCAAAAATCACAGACATTTGAAACATTGAATGTTCAAAAAATGGACGTACCTGAAATAATTGCAAATACTTTTCGTGTAGGGAAATATAGTTCTGCAGATACTTTTAAAGGGACAGGTTTAGAAAATGAAAAATTAAAATCTCAAGTTAGTGATAGTTCAAAAGATGCCTTAGATGCATTTCATAAAGATGTGAAATTAAACTTTTTTAAACCTATTGAAGATTTTGTATCTAATAAAGTTGCCAACCAAGCTGCTGATGTTATTCATAATTTTAGTGATGCTATAAAAGATGTAGGGGAGACTGTTAAAATAATTGGTACTTCTATGATGAATAGTGATATAGTTAAATCACTTAAATCTGAAGGTAAAAAAGCAATTAATGAACAATTTGGTGATGGTAAAAAAGAAAAAGGTGATGTATTAACACTTTCTAAATTTGCTGAAGGTAATATATTAAAAGGATTATCACATTCAGAAGGTGGTATACCTTTTACAATTGGAGGTAGACCAGGATTTGAAGCAGAGGGAGGTGAAGTACTATTAACAAAAGGTGTAAGTCAAGATCCTACATTATTATCTTTAGCGTCAAGAATTAATGAATATGGTGGTGGTAAAAAATTATTTGCAGAAGGAGATGTAATAAACAATAGTTTTTCAAATAAATCTTATGTTAATGAATCTATGACTAACATAGGTGAAAAAATGTCGCAGTTAAATAGTGTAATTAATAACACATCATCAAATATAATGTCAACTGTAGGTAATATAGGTCGTACACAAGGTGGTTTAATTGATAAGAGGGGTGATATGATGGGAGGTAGTATAGACGTTGGTGGTGCAGTTAAAGTTGATGGTAACGTAACATTTAGTCCTATTAGTATTAAGATTGAGGGTACAAGTGCAACCAAAGAAGTTGATACAAACGAAAAATTACAAAAAGATATTTTAAGTATTGTTGAGGATAAAATTAAAAATATGAACCTTTATACTCAATTTGTAAACAAAAAAGGTACAGGTATTAACGATGGTAAATTGGTAAATATGCCTGGTATTACTACCGATATTGGATAATTTTAAAGTAAAATAATCTAGTTGATTTTCTGTTATTTAGAAAAAAGTTTAAAAAAACACTATTTACTTTATTTTTTTAATTATTATTTTGGGACCTGCAGGTTAATACTTGCGGTTAATAAATATAGATATATAAGTAATTATAAAAATCGTTTTTACTGGTATTTATAAACAAATGCCAATAGGACTATTAAATAATCAGCTAATAAATGATCTAAGAACTTCGCTACTAAATAGGAATTTAAATCCTACTGCGGAGGCAAATTTGGGTGGAGTGGGCTCATCAAATAATGATAGAGGTTTACCAACTACTGTAGATACCCCAGGTAATGATTATGTACCAAATAATCAAGATAATGTTACAACATTAGGGTATTACCAATTAAAGAATTTAAGTTTAATAAACAGGTATGCACCTGTTAGTTTCCAACAAGTTGAAATTGTTAATAATTTAGCACTTGCAGGTAATATTGGAACTTATGAATCTTATACAAGAACAATAGTTCCACCAAATTTTAATATACAACAATATGTTTTAAGTGCACCAAATTTTGCTAATTATAGTGATACACCTTTAGGTTTAATTGGTTTAGAACAATTAAAATTTTCATTAGAAGCGAATATTAACCAAAATACTATTAAAAATACTGTTGGTAGAATTAATACTAATCTTTTTAGTCTTCTCAAGGGAGAAGAATTTTTAATTAGAGATTACCAAATAACTGAACTTCCTAATAATGTACTTGGATTTTTTGCAAATTTAGCACAAAAATATAGTGGAATTGAAATTCCAATCTCAACACTACCTAGAGGTACATTTGGTTTTGTTGATGATTTATTTAATGGTAAAGTTAACTACGCAAATTGTAATTTAGAAGAATTAGACGATTCTACTAGAATGGGTATGATGGGTGGAATTTACCGTAACGATGGATTGTTACGTAGAACGGGTAGAGGTAATAGAGTCCAATTATTTAATTTATTAGGTACTAACAAATATAGACCTAACTATAATAGTCAAAATGGTGGTGGAGCATTAAATAGAATTTTTGGTTTTCTACAACAACAACGTGATAATGATGCTGCGGCGTATACTACATTAGAAAAAACAAGACGTTCTACGGGTACATTACCTGTTATGGGGTCAATGGGTATTGCTGATCCTGCAAATGAAGGTGGTAGTACTGAAAATGTAGGTAAAGTAGGCGCATTTATTCAAAATGACCAAAGAAGTGTTTTACAAGAAAATGGATTACCTAAAATTACTTGGGATAATAAAGACAAAGCAGGTGATTTTAAAAGATTTATGTTTTCTATTGAAAACTTGGCTTGGATTGGTAATACTAATGGGTTACCTGAATGTGAAATAGGTAATGGTGATCGTAGTAGTAGTGATTCACGACCTGGTAGGATAATGTGGTTTCCACCGTATGATTTAACTTTTGATGAGAGTGTTAGTGTTGCGTGGGATAAAACAAACTTTATTGGTAGAGGTGAACCCGTATTTACTTACAACAATACAGTAAGAACAGGATCAATTAAATTTAAAGTAGTTGTTGACCATCCATCAATAATAAACGAACTTAGAAAATCTAATTATAGTGATAGTGATTTTAAAAAGTTTTTTAAAGGATGTAAAACACCTACTGATTATTTACAAGCATCGTTAAATTATTTAAACTATCAATCAGGGGAAACAAATCTTAGTGAAGAAACTCGAACTAAGATAGAAAATGAAATTTATGAAAAAACTAAATCTCAATTCAAAACAATTGCAAATGATACAAGCTCACCTGGTGGGACGGATTCGTTTAGTGTTAAAATATTTTTTCCAAACGGAAGTAGTCAAGTGGATACTACTTATGAGACTACTGGTGCAACAGGTAATGCGACATCTGTAGATAGTAATTTAGGTTTAAACACACAAAATTATATTAACCCAACTAATTTTAATTTAAATTCTACTAATACAGGTTTTAATAGTCCTGAAATTACTACAAAAATTAATAATTTAACATCAAAACCTGATGAAATAAAAAGTGTTGTTGTTACAATTACAATATCAAATACTAATTTAGGTGGATCTAAACTCAACGAGACATTAGGTAATAGTAGGTACGAAAGTACTAGGTCTTGGATATCTTCACAATTATCACCATTAGGTGGTAAAGTATCGTATAAAAGAAATGGTGATGTTGAGGTTAATGTAGGTGCATTAGGTAGTACATTTAGTTCTCAAGACGACCAAACACAAAAAGAAGGTAGATATGCACTTATAGAAATAGAAACAACTAAGGCAGATTTAAAACAAACTGTTAGTAGTACTACTGAAACTAAAATATTAGATACCACAAGAACTCAAACTCAAGATACGTTTAAAGATTTATTTATTAATAGATTATTACCTGTTTATAAAGAATGTGATTATTTCTTTTATTTAGAAAAAAATGATCCGTTTGTGTATGATAAATTTAGAGATAAAATAAAATATTTTCATCCTGGTTTCCATTCAACAACACCTGAAGGGTTAAATTCAAGACTAACATTTTTACATCAATGTACAAGACAAGGTCCTTCAATAAGTGAAAACGCAGCTAAAAGTAATTTAGCATTTGGTAGACCACCAATTCTTATTTTAAGAATAGGAGATTTTTTCCATACTAAAATGGTAATTGAAAGTATGAGTATTAGTTATGATGAAGGTGTATTATGGGATTTAAATCCTGAAGGTATTGGAGTTCAACCAAGACTAGCAAGTGTTAATTTAACAGTTTCTTATTTAGGGGGACAATCATTATTGACTCCTGTTAGAGAATTACAAAATGCGTTAGGATTCCATTTCTATGCAAATACAGAAACATTCCAACACGCACCTAAATTTATTAAAACACTGATAAGTGCACAAAAAGTTAATCAAGAAATTATAAGTAAAACAACAACAAGTACTATTATTTCAGAAACTCCTGTACCACCAGAGACAGACAATAATAATTTAAACAATGTTTACGGATTTCAACCATTTGATAAAAATAATCCTAATGTCTCACCTGAAGGAATATAAAAAATAATTTAATTATATGGCAAAATATTTCGATAGATATGCAAGTTTCAGAATAAATGGTACTACAGTTACGTTACCTTTTCTACCAATACCACCCAAAAGTACTGATAGAGAGATACTTTACGTACAAGGTAGAGATAGAACTGATAAGTTATCACAAAAGTATTATGGTAACCCTTATTGTGGTTGGTTAATAATGTTAGCAAATCCTGAATACGGAGGACTTGAATTTTTAATTCCTGAGCGTACTATTCTAAGAGTACCCTACCCCTTTACGGATAGTTTACAACAATATATAAATAATATACAGAAATTTGATCAGTTATACGGGATTTTTTAATGGCAACAGTTAAAGTAACAAATAATAGTAATTTTAATGGAAACTCAACAAGTAATGGAATAGGAACACCTGGTTATTCTAAAACTCTTTATTTTGTTGAACCTTTAAACGATTTACCTGTCGATAATAAAGACCTTTTTATATACGCAAATTTAACTGCAACAAGAAAAGCTAGAACAATTTTACAATTAACTGATGAGTCAAGTCCCCAAATTAGATCGTCATCAACTAACGAAAGTGAGATAAATTTAATAGGTTATAGACAAAGTAAAGATGGTACTAGAACTATGACCACTGATTGGTCTAGTAAATACTCAACAGGAAAAGTTACTGATTTTAATACTCAAGGAACATTTGAAGGTTTTGGGTTAGAAAGTATTGATATTAATATAACTGCAATGAATCCACCAACTGTTAATATAAAATTTATTGACACTAGAGGTGGAGGATTATTTGACCAAGAAACTTTTAACGAAAACGTTGCACCAATAAACGCATTTCAAAATGATAATAGTCCGTATAATATATTCTTTGAGATGCCACCACCTTTATTTTATTTAACAATTAAAGGTTATTATGGTAGTCCTGTAACACTTTGTCTTTATCTGATAAAGTGGGATGGTACATTTAATTCGGAAACAGGTAATTTTGAAATTAATGCAAATTTTTTGGGTTATACTTTTGCATTTTTACAAGACATTAGAATTGGTCACTTAATAAGTGCAGGTAATACGGAAAAAGGAAAAGATAAATTAACAGAGGTTACATCAGTCCCAACAGAAGAAGGGTGTATATTTCCTGAATTAACAATAGATGATTTATCTGTTAAATTACAAAGAATTACAACATTAAGAGATGACATGCAAAAAAATTCTGAAGAGTTTTCAGAATTAAGAGTCATAAATGAACAAATTAAATACATGAAAATGTTTATGACTTATTTGGGTTATTTTTCACCTGAAACAAATATCAGTACCGTATATGGTGCGTATTTGAATCAAGGTGTATTAAGACCTAATATAGAACAACTTTTTTTTAGAGATGTAGGTATAATTTCAGAACAAGCAAAAAACAATTATGATAATTTAGGAAAAATTATTAAAAATGGTTTAGACCAATACAAACAATTCAAAGAAGGTAATGTTAAATATTTTGTCCAAGACGCAGATTTTACTGAAACGGATATCGGTGGATTTAAATTACAATTTGATAATATTACTGAAACAAGAACTAATATACAAGATACTATTGATAAGGTAAATGTGTTAGTTAAAGAAAATGAACCAAATGCAAACATTAAAACAATTACTGTAAAAGATTTTACAGGTAAAACCCAAAATAATTGGCCACTTAATAGTGGATTTAGAATTTTAAATTTAAGATCTACAAGAAGTAATATTAATACAAAAATTGAAAAGTTACAAGCCGTAAAAGCAACTAAAGAAAATGAAATACAATTAAAGTTTAATCAAAAAGTAGAGAGTGAATTAGGATTTAAACCTAATATTAAAAATATTATAGGTATATTGTGTAATAACATAGAAATGTTTTTATCACTAACTTATGATGTTGGTCGTGATGCGGAAACTAAAAAAAATCAAAGATACGTTAATTTAGGTAATTACTTAACAGATTCTCCCGAAATACCTGGAGAAGAAAAAATTGTTTATCCATTTCCAAAAGTAGTTGATAAAGAGTTAAAAGAAATTTATTTGGGTAGTATAGAAACATTGGATGAACAATTATTCCCTGAAATACCATTTGTTGATGAACTTTGTAATGCATTGGTATATTCTATAAAACAAAACCAAGAAAGACAACGAGCATTATTAGCAACACAAAAAATTGCAACTTCTGATTCATTCCCTATTAATATATCCGATGTAGGTATTAACCCTTATACTGAGTTATCAGGATTACCAATGCAATCTGACGGTACATTAAATCCGATGTTTGCTGAAAAAATAATAGAAAGAATATTTCTTTTTTATGACATTTCAAATTATGTTTCTGTTCAAGGAGGTGATGCTAGTTTAAACAAAGTCGCAAATTTAGAAGCAATAAATTTTTATGAAACGTTATATAGTCAAGTATATAAAGATTTATTCAATAATATTGATTCTACAACTTTATTTAATTTAGCAATCAATAATAGTATTATAAAAACAATTACAGGGTCAACTATTAATGACTCTTATGTTACATTTTACAAACCATTAAATAAAGAATTTGAAATTGATAGTAATGGAACTACCAATTCAGGAACAAGACTTTGGGATAGAGTATTAACTTTAAAAGATTCTATTGCTAAAGAAATTAAAGATAATGTAGATTTAAAATATTTTGAAAGTAAAAAACAAAGTACTCAATATGTTAAAAGATATTTTGATGGTAATACATGTTATTTAAATAAAACTTATTTAACATTAGAAACTTTTTTAAGTGACGATGTTAAAAACTCCATTAAAAGTGGGTATTCTTCATTAGATAGTGCAAACTTATTTGAAAGTTATACTTTAGATAAACTTAGAACAGTTAATGACTTTTTTACCGTACCAAGAACTGCACAGAATACTTTAAGACAACCAATAACTAAAACTAGTATATATCAAAACTCTGATAATTTTGGTAAAGCATATTTAATTTTAAGTTCTTTTAATTTTAAAACCGAATCATTATTATATGATGAAATAAAAGATGATTATAATAAATTGATTAGAGTACCTTGGTTTTACTTATTGTGGGTGGGTGCAAATTTTTATAGAAGTTATAATCCTACGGAAATATTAGCATTTAATAATGAATTTCCTACTAAACCTAAAAGGGATTATTATTATATCTCAACAAACAAAACTATACAAACAAGTTTTATAAATAATATGTTTGGTTTTTATTTGGAAGATTATTTTATTAATTGGGTACAATCAGAAGAATTTTATACATTAAGAACTACATTAGAAAATTTATATAATGTCCAAAACTTAAATGATACTGATACTAAAAAATTAACAGATACTGCAAATCCTATAATATTTAAGGAATACGATTTAAAAGTATTTGATCCTAAATATGAAATTACACCTTACCCAAGCAAACCGATAAAAATAAGTACTATTAATCAATACTTAGATACGTTCATACAAAAGTACAAAACAACATACAAACCAAATGATGCTGAAACTAAAAAGAAAGAAAGTGTTCAAGTAAATGATGTTGTTAAAGATGTGGACATTAAAAAGGCATATTATTTAGATTTAAAACATATCTACGATAATTGGATTGCTGGTAATCCATCTGACGTAATTTATAGTTGTTGTAAAACAGTTAGTAGTAAAAAAAGTGGAAAAAGATTAAAACTATTTGATTTATTTAAATTTGTTGATAAGTTCAGAAACCCAATTGCGGGAAATGCAATAGCTAATATAAATTCATTTAATGATTTAATTGGTAAGAGAGATTTAGGTATGTATTCATTTATATCTAAAGTACTTACAGATTCATATTTTATGCATTTTAATTTACCGATATATATCGAATTTAATAATGATGAAGAGGTAAAAAAAATGTTTGAACCACAAACTAATTTAGATAAATTAACAAGTTCACCTAATTTTTTATGTGTCTATAACGGACCACCATCAAGCTCATTAGGATCAGGTCGTAATTTTGCAAATGATAGTTTTAAATTTAACGGACCAACTGGCGCACCTTCTTCAGTAACTCAACCATCAAATATTGATACTACTGATTGTGGAAAAAATAAAAAACAAAACAATTATTTAGTTGCATTTAATATAAATTATGGATCACAATCACAATCGATATTTAAAAATATCCAAGTAAGTTCACAAGAAAGTAAAACAACAGGTGAGTACATAACACTATTAAGTGATTATGTAACAGGTACAGGTGCAGGAAAACCATTATTAAAAGATAATTCTATATTCTCCTTACAAAGAAATCGTTCATATACATCTACTGTACAGATGTTGGGTGATGTTATGATACAACCACAAATGTATTATCAGTTAAATAATATACCGTTTTTTGGTGGTTCATATATGATTATGAATGTTTCACATTCAATCAAGGCAAATAATATGAATACAACATTTAAGGGAGTTAGACAAAACCCAAGTCCTGTTCAAATAGTAACAGAGGTTACCACTTTCTTAAATTTCCAATTTGACCAAACTGCAACTTCAGGATTTAGTTTTACACAAGGATTAGTGCTTACCGCTTCAAATCAAACAAATAGTTCAACTCCTGCTAATTTAACTAAAGAGGTAATTGAAAATTATAGACCAACAACGGGAATTTCAATACTTAGACCATTTACTGAAAATCCTAATCATAAGGCATTTGATATAGAAGTCAGTACTACAACAACACCAATACTTTCAGTAAATAAAAACGGTAGTGTATTCTATAACGTACTTGGTATTAACATTACTGATACACCACAACCACCACCAAGATATACATTTAATGTTACTAATAAAAGTGATGGATGGGAAGCAAAAATTTATAATAATAATGACTTAATTACTACTAGGACTTATCCTCAAAATTATCAAGGCGATTTATCAAGTGGTGACCCTAAACAAGATATATTAGCAAACTTAGAATATTCTGCACAAGAGTTTGGGTTTATTAATAGTGATACGGGAATTAAATATCCATCATATAAGAAATTTGCAGAAACTGGTCAAACTACTTACTTACCTGAATCTAATAGTAATAAAATATTGAACGGTATATTAATTGTAAAACATGATAAAGAAGATGACGGATTTACATATTTTACAGGATATTATGGAATTTATGATAATTCATTCAGTGTAGGTAATACAATTAGTCCTAAGAAATCTATTGGTAAACCATCAAAATATGAGCAACCCAATAACGATAAATTAGTGGCTTTAGTTACAGGTACTAATACTACAACAGATTTTAGTCCTTATTTTATTTTAAAAGATGGAACTAAATTAACAATAACTAAAGTAGGTCCAAGAAGGACTGCAATAGCAACAAATACAAGTGGTACAGTAATTAGACTAGGAACACCATCTTTTACTGTAGATAGTAATTTATTGTTAGAAGAATTAGCACTCACATTCTCAGATACAAGTACATTAGACCAAGTAGAACAAAAAGTATTAACACCACCTACAACCACTCCAACTGAAAGTACTAATAAAACGTACAAATATTATTATCATTTTGAAGTTAGGAGAACGGATAAACCTGATACCGTAATTAGTTATGCGGATTACGTAAAATTAGATGCAATTGATATACCTAATGATTTAAACCCTAAGATAGCATCATCTGAAATTCACGATGATACTATATATTAAACTACGTAATATTTGGTTTTTTCCTAATATTTTAGTATAATTGTTTTATGTTAAAAAAGATAGATACGGTAATTGATACTGATAAACCTATTATTATAGTTGGTTGGAATAAGGTTAAAGAGTTATATCCGAACCAAAAAATAACTAACAAGGTAATAAATGATAAAATTTGTTGGACATTTTCCGAAAAAGAAAAAAGAAATGATAATACATCTGATTTAAATAAATTTAAAAAAGATTGTATTAAAACTTTTGGTTCAAAATATAGGTACTTTTTTTTAAATCCATTTGAAGTTGGATATGGTAATACTAAAAAAATTATTAGTAAAATAGACCAAATAGAGGGTAAATATTATTTTTTTGACGGTACCAATTTTTTTATATTAGTTAATGATGTGATTTTTGGTCTCAATGTTAATTTTTTAGAATTAACTACGTTAACAGAAAACAAAATAAAAACGTGGTTAAAATCTAAAGAATTTGAAATATTTGATAAAAAACAAATATTTAATATAGAGGAAATTAACATAAACCATAACACACATTTAATTCCTCCAATACAAAGAGAAAACACATATGAAAAAGAATTTATTATTGGTTACATTCTTGAATAG
>Ga0222712_10004748_pt1 | contig 14072 bp, 9 predicted proteins | sample C33_657DmetaG_FD_165043 | JGI IMG/M metagenome (GOLD analysis project Ga0222712, IMG submission 165043) | Estuarine water microbial communities from San Francisco Bay, California, United States - C33_657D | ecosystem: Environmental > Aquatic > Marine > Unclassified | place: USA: California... | reverse complement strand
AACACCATCAAGGCAATCAAATCATTAAATCCTGCCACCACTTTGGAAACCTTGATCCCTGATTTTAAAGCTGAAAAGGAAAATATTCAGCGGATTATTGAAGCAAGTCCTGAGGTAGTATCACATAATATTGAAACAGTAGAACGACTAACTAAGCAGGTGCGTATACAGGCTAAATACTGGAGAAGTATGGAAACGCTTCGCATTTTGAAAGAAGGGGGAATGCGAACTAAAAGTGGTATTATGCTAGGGTTAGGAGAATCTAAGGAAGAAGTTGTTCAAACAATGCAAGATTTAAATAGTAGCGGTGTAGACGTTATTACGATTGGTCAATACCTTCAGCCTAGTAAAAAGCATTTGCAAGTCCAACGTTTTGTTCATCCTGATGAGTTTAAGGAACTAAGAGAAATAGGGTATAATATGGGCTTTGACTATGTGGAAAGTGGACCTTTAGTACGTTCTTCCTACCATAGTGAAAAGCATGTGATAGCAGGATGGGGAAGACAAAAATGGCAGGAGGAGAAGACTGCTTAAATTAAAATACTTATAAGTAAATAATAGATTATCAATTAGTTACAATATCTATCTTAACTATATTTTCCGATAAAAAACGGCTAAACTAAATTGGGTATAGTCTACTTAGAGATTCCAAACCAATGCGCTTGCCCCTAATATAGCTGCATCGGCTTCTTTCAATTCACTGAAAAGTAGTTTCACCTTATTTTGATAAATCGGAAGCAAGTTAGCCTCCATATGTTTGCGCGTAGGGTTAATCAGCAAATTGCCCGCCTTGGTAAGGCCACCAAATAAAATGATTGCTTCAGGAGAAGAAAACATGACAAAATTGGCCAGCGATTCTCCTAAAATTTGACCTGTAAATTCGAAAATTTTATTAGCAATATCATCACCTTGCATGGCACAATCATATACCGTTTCGCTAGTAAGTTCATTGATTCGATAGTTGCGCAGTAAACTGTCGGTACCTGGATGATCGGTTAGCATTTCAATCGCTGTTTCTCTTACACCGGTAGCAGAAGCATAGGATTCAAGGCTTCCTCTCATTCCGGTTGACTTATGCATTCTTCCACCAGGTCGAATGATAGTATGTCCTAGTTCACCAGCAAACCCATCATAACCTAATAAAATCTTGCCATCGATAACAATTCCACTTCCTACGCCTGTTCCAAGCGTTATCGTAATAAAGTGCTTGATATCTTTAGTACAACCATACATCATTTCTCCAACTGCAGCTGCATTGGCATCATTGGTGAGGCGAGTGGTTAATTTGAATTTTTTTTCAATTAAATCAGCAATGGGTATAATTCCTTTCCATTTTAAATTAGGAGCATATTCAATCGTACCAGTGTAAAAATTGCCGTTGGGAGCACCCATTCCTATTCCAACAAAATTATCTATCCCGCCAACTCGGTCAATCATCGGCAATAATTTAGCATGCATATCATCTATAAAATCTTCTACTATTGCATGTTGATTGCTGGGTACTCGATCCTGCTCAAGAATATTTCCATTTCTGTCTACAATTCCAAACTTTGCGGTGGTTCCTCCGATGTCAATTCCTACTGCGTATTTTTTAAGCATATTCAGATCGATTGAAAAATATTATTGTATGTACAACTTTAAAATTTTTATAGATTTTAATCCAATCTATCCTCTTGTTTTTCAGTCTATTTTATAGTCGAAAGTAAAGAGTAGTTTATATAAGTTGCCCAATGTAGAATATTTTTGCCACTATGAAAAATTTTCATTTGATAATTTGTTTCTTCCTAAATACTGCTTAATTTCAAGGCTATTAATTATTTATATATTCAATGGAAATAGTACATGTTAGTGCAGAGTGTTATCCAGTGGCTAAGATAGGAGGGCTGGGAGATGTGGTGGGTGCGCTTCCAAAATATCAAAATCAATTGGGTCATACTGCAAAAGTGGTTTTGCCTATGTACCGAACTAAGTTTCTATACGACCACCAATTTGATACGGTTCATCAAGGTTCATTCGACATGGGTGAACATTGGTTTAATTACTCCATTATTAAAGAAAGAGATAATGTACTTGGCTTTGATTTATACCTAGTTGATATTAATGGGATGTTGGATAGGCAAGCGGTTTATGGCTATGGTGACGATTCAGAGCGATTTACAGCTTTTCAAATTGCGGTGGTTGACTGGTTGGCTCAGTGGAAACATCATCCTGATATAGTACATGTACATGATCATCATACAGGTTTAATTCCCTTTATGATGCAATACTGCACTGCTTATCGGCATTTAGCCCAAATAGCAACTGTTCTTACTATTCACAATGCTCAGTATCAAGGATGGATGGGCTGGGATAAGTCGAGATACCTTCCCGACTGGGATAGCTTTGATTGGGGAAAGTTGGACTGGGAAAATAATATAAACCCTCTAGCTTCTGCAGTTAAATGTTCTCGAGTAGTCACCACCGTTAGTAAGCGCTACCTCGAAGAAATGCGTCAAAATGCCAATGGATTAGAAAAGTTATTTGATTATGAGAAAGGTAAATGCAAAGGAATCCTAAATGGCATTGATACGGAAGTCTGGGACCCTTCCCTTGATGCCTATATCAGTCCAAATTACAGTGTTAAAGATGCTTTAGAAGGAAAGCTTGCCAATAAAAAAAGGTTGTGTGAGCAGTTTAATCTGGATTTGGATAAACCATTATTCATATTTATAGGTCGATTGGTTTATGAAAAAGCTGCTGATCTACTTCCGCAGGTAATCTATGATTCGATTCATCATATGGAAGGTAAAATGAATTTTCTTGTTTTGGGAAGTGGTGAAAGTTCAGTGGAGTCTGAACTAGAAAATATGAAAAGTCAATTAGTTGGATATTATAATTCTAAAATAGGCTATAATGAACAATTAAGTCATCAAATGTATGCAGGGGCTGATTTTTTAATAATGCCCAGTAGGGTTGAACCTTGTGGCCTTAACCAAATGTATGCTATGCGATATGGTACTATCCCTTTGGTTAGAAATACGGGAGGATTGCAGGATACGGTAAAAGATTTTGGTGAACCAAAAGGCTATGGGATTTGTTTTAATGAAGCAACGGTTGGAGATATTACCCACTCTATTCATAGGGCGTTGGAAATTTATAGCCAGCCAAAGTTGTTAAAAAAGTTAGTGACTAGAATTATGAAATTGGATAATAGCTGGGAAAGTAGTGCTAAAAAGTATTTGGATCTATATCAAAGTATACTTCAATATTAAGTCAGATGTCATCAACTTTTTATATATTAGGTAAATTATAAATAATTTAAATCTTTTAATAAAATATGGAAACTGCGAAAGTAATTGCAATTGTATTAGGAGGTGGAGCTGGATCAAGGTTATATCCTTTAACTGCTTCAAGGAGTAAGCCTGCAGTTCCTATTGCAGGTAAATATAGGTTGGTGGATATTCCTATTTCTAATTGTATCAACTCTAGCCTTAATCGTATTTTAGTACTAACGCAATTTAATTCTGCTTCTTTAAATAGGCATATAAAAAATACTTATCAGTTTAGCATTTTCAGTAAGGGGTTTGTAGATATTCTAGCAGCGGAACAAACACCAGATAATCCAAAATGGTTTCAAGGTACTGCTGATGCAGTTCGACAGTCTTTAAGGCATATTGTTAATTATGATTTTGAATATGTACTCATTTTAAGTGGTGATCAGTTATATCAAATGGATTTTGCTGAAATGATTGATAATCATATTGCCAAAGGGGCTGATATTTCTATAGCAACGATTCCGGTAGTTGAAAGAGATGCGACTGAATTTGGTATTTTAAAGTCCAATGACGAACAGACGATTACTTCATTTATCGAAAAGCCTTCCAAAAATATTTTGCCAGAATGGATTAGTGATACAGGAGATGCTATGAAGGCCCAGGGCAAGCGCTACTTGGCTTCTATGGGTATTTATGTTTTTAGTAGAAAATTATTATTTGATCTGCTAGAGAATGAAAATAAAGAGGCTACCGATTTTGGTAAAGAAATAATTCCTGGTTCTATTGAAAAGTATACTGTAGTAAGCTTTCAATATGATGGCTATTGGACAGACATAGGAAATATTCATTCATTTTTTGATGCCAACCTTTCGTTAACATTAGATTTACCTCCTTTTAATTTATTTGATAATCAAAAAACTGTTTATAGTCATGCAAGGATGCTACCACCTGCTAAGATCAGTGGAACAACTTTGGAAAAAACGATTATTGCTGAGGGATCAATTATCAATGCCAGTAGAATAGAAAATAGCGTGATAGGTATTCGAAGTAGAATTGGACATGGTTCTACTGTTGTAAGTTGTTATATAATGGGAAATGATTTTTATGAAACATTGGGGGATATAGAAAACAATAGTGAAAAAAATATTCCTAAATTAGGAATAGGTGATCGTTGTTATATCAAAAATGCAATTGTTGATAAAAACTGCCGGATTGGAAATGATGTTAGAATAAATGGTGGAAATCATTTAACCAATGCTGACCATTCTCTTTATTCAGTTAAGGATGGAATTGTGGTTATAAAAAAGGGTGCGGTGTTGACAGATGGTTTTATTATTTAGTATATATTTTTTAAAAACTACTCATTCATCTAGCAAACAAATACTTTACATTTAGCCCTCCAAAAGGGGGGATTAGAATAAATGAAATAAATTTGCTTTTATGCTAATTAGAGTTCATTTTCTTTTAATTTTACGCTTCAATTTATAATTCATGCAACTATCTTCATTATTAGACCGTTTTTCAGAACCAGAAACTTTAAAGATGGCCAAATTGGGCCGTGAACTGAGGGCCAAAGGAATCGATGTAATTGACCTTAGCCTAGGCGAACCAGATTTTGATACTCCTCAGCATATTAAGGATGCAGCTATTAAAGCTATTAATGATAATTTTAGTCATTATACACCAGTAGCTGGTTATCTAGATTTGCGCGAAGCAGTTTGTACTAAATTGAAAAGGGATAATCAACTCGATTATAAACCTGAAAATATTGTTACTTCTACAGGAGCTAAACAAAGTTTAGCGAATGCAATTCTAGCTGTCGTTGATGAAGGCGAGGAGGTAATTATTCCTACACCTTATTGGGTTACCTATTCTGAATTGGTAAAAATTGCAAGAGCAAAAGTTGTAGAGGTTCATACCTCTTTAGAGAGTGGATTTAAGATTACTCCACAACAATTGGAAGCTGCTATTACTCCTCAATCAAAGATTTTTTTATTCTCATCTCCATGTAACCCATCAGGTGCTGTATATAGTAAAGCTGAATTGGAAGCATTGGCGGTGGTATTTAGAAAATATCCTAACCTGTATATTATTTCTGATGAAATATATGAATACATCAATTTTGTTGGGAAGCATGAAAGTATTGCTCAGTTTAGTGACCTGAAGGATCGTGTTATTATTGTGAATGGATTAAGTAAAGGTTTTGCTATGACTGGCTGGCGCCTTGGATATATTGCTTCTAATGTAGATATTGCAAAAGGTTCCGAGAAATTACAAGGTCAGTTTACTAGTGGTACCTGTTCTATTACTCAAAAAGCTGCTGTAGTGGCTTTGACAACTGATTTAAAACCTTCTTTGGAAATGACCGAGGAGTTTACCAGAAGAAGGGCTCGAGTAATGGATTTGATTAAAGATATTCCAGGATTCAAGTGTACAGAGCCTGAAGGTGCATTTTATATTTTCCCTGATGTATCCTATTATTATGGAAAAACAGATGGCGTTACTACCATTACGAATTCCGCTGATTTTTCTATGTATTTACTTCATACTGCTCATGTTTCTTCTGTAATGGGAGAAGCTTTTGGAGAACCAAATTGCGTTCGTTTTTCTTTTGCAAATAGTATGGTAAATATTGATAGAGCATGGGTAAGAATTAAAGAGGCTTTGGCCAAACTTAATTAATTCTGTCTCTTTCAGAGTAGCTAATATTATAGATTCTATTTTTTTAAACTCAAACAAATTTTCTTGCTAAGAAAATTTGTTTGAGTTTTTTTATCCATTCTCTAGGTTGTTTGTTGGATTTTATTATTTTATTTTTTTTAAACCTTCCATTTTTTTTAAATTAAGTTCAAGGTATTCAAATTCTATTGGAGATTCTTGAGTTGATCAGGATGTGCTCCTAATGATGGAGGATAAAGCGATTTCTTTTATTCATGGAAGCTTCTTTGGAAAGAAGGCAAAGAGATAGAAAAGGGATAGTTATCCACCATATTAAAGAATAGTAGGTTCGGAAATTAGAGTAAGAAAAAATTGAATGTAGTCAAATGTTCTGCTTTTGAGTTAATTTTACAGTCAATTAAAAATCAAAATTTAAATAATCTATTAAAGATATCCTTCATCCAACCATTTTGTTGCTGAAGATAATCAACGCTAAATTATGGAGAAAGATGATTTATATTGGTTTGCAGTTTACACCAAACCGAGATGGGAAAAAAAAGTAGCAAGGTTATTGGATGATTTGGGTATCGAAAACTATTGTCCTCTTAATAAAGTAGTAAAGCAGTGGAGCGATCGGAAAAAAGTTATATTGGAACCACTTTTTAAGTCCTATGTATTTGTTAGAGTTAAAGATTCAGAAAAATGGGACCTTAAAAATGTCAACGGGATTCTCAATTTTGTTTATTGGCTTGGTAAGCCAGCAAGGATTAAAGAGGAAGATATTTTTACGATTAAAAAATTTTTAAATGAATTTTTAGATATACAGGTTGAAGAAATTTCTAGATTAACTGTAAATGCTAAAGTAAGAATAAAACAAGGATTATTAATGAATTACAATGGCGTGCTGATTGAAATTAACGGAAGTAGGGCAAAGGTTAGAATTGAAACAATGGGGGTACAGTTGAGTGCAAATTTTGATAAGAATAATTTGGAAACTGTTGTTTGAAAATAAGGACTATCTTAAAAAGAGTGTAAGTGAAAATAGATTGGGCTTAAACCCTTTCTATTTTTTTTAAACCAAATACTCGTTATGAACAAGAATTTTTTTATCACCCTCTCTTAAATGTTAAAATACGTTTAGGTGAAATTAGCAATAAAAATTTCTTCAATCGTCTTGTTGCTAATTGAAATGATTATCTAGTTATGAAAAAAAATATTTTTTTTCATAGTTGACGGATATTTTAAAACCAATTAGTAAAAATAGAATGTTGAACGCTGTATTCCTTCACCAATCTCTTTAATTTTCTAATGTCTATTAAATATTTCATTTCATTAAATTGTAGGTGTTTATTCAATATTAGGGTAGAATCGTTTTTTATTTAAAATCCTCTTTATTTTTATTGCTTTATAGCTTTTCCTTGTTTCTATTTATATTACTTTTGTGATGAATGAAACATTTGGCATCTCTCCATCCTTTTTTCTGGAAATACCGGTATCGCTTCTTTTTAGGGATCATTTTTATCCTACTTACCAATTATTTTCGAATTCTTGCCCCTCAATTAACTGGGTATATTGTAAATCTAGTTGTAAAAAGTACCAATTCTTCTTCTCATTCTTCTATCAATACAGTCGAATATGACCTATTGGTTCAATGGGTTATTTCTTCTTTAGCAGCTCAGTCCTTAAGTACTAAAGTGGTTTGGTGTAGTACGCTTTTATTATTCATTGCTTTGATAAGTGGTTTTTTTATGTTTTTGATGCGTCAAACCATCATTGTAATGAGTCGTTTGATTGAATACAGTCAAAAAAATCAAGTTTTTAATCATTATCAGCAATTAGATACCAATTTTTATAAAACGCACAGTACGGGTGATTTGATGAGTAGAATCTCCGAAGATGTAAGTAGGGTAAGAATGTATACTGGACCAGCTTTGATGTATTTTATTAACCTTGCAGCGGTATTGATTTTTAGTATTTATTTTATGTTTCAAGCTAGTCCTAAGTTAACCTTGATTGCCTTGTCTCCTTTACCCTTTTTAGCGATCACCATTTATTTTGTAAATATTATTATTAATAAAAAGAGTGAGCGTATTCAGGCTTTACTTAGTGATCTTACTTCAAATGCCCAGGAATCTTACAGTGGAATAAGGGTGATCAAATCATTTGTTCAGGAAAATGCGATGCTTCGTTTTTTTTCTATCAATAGTGATTTGTACAAAAAAAATGCACTTGCTTTAGCGAAGACGGAGGCTATTTATTTTCCAAGTATTGGTTTATTGATTGGATTAAGTACGTTAATCACTATAATGGCAGGTGGAATGGATGTAATCAATGGTGTTCCTGGAACTAGCATTGGAACTATAGCAGAATTTGTTTTATATATTCAGATGCTTACTTTTCCAGTAAGTGCAATTGGTTGGACTGCTAGTATGACTCAAAGAGCTGCTGCTTCTCAAAAAAGAATTAATGAATTTTTACAAACCACCCCCTCTATACAGCAGTCAGCTTCTTTATTGAAGCCTTTTATCAATAAGCGTATTCAATTCCAAAATATAAATTTCACTTATTCTCACACAGGAATCAATGCTATAAAAGACTTTTCTCTCGATGTTAGCAAGAAGGAAAAAATAGCTATTGTAGGAAGAACTGGAGCAGGGAAATCTACGATTGCTCAACTTTTATTGCGAATGTATGATGCTCAGGATGGTTTGCTGATGTATGATGGGGTTCCAATCAATAAAATTGACATTCATTGGTTACGAGCTCAGATTAGTTATGTTCCTCAGGATGTATTTCTTTTTAGTGATACGGTTCAAAATAATATTGCTTTTGGGGTCGATGAGGCTAGCATATCCGAAGTGATTAATGCAGCCAAAATTGCAGGAATTCATAATGAAATTGAGGGTTTTTCTGAGGGGTATCAAACGATGATAGGGGAGAGAGGCGTAACACTTAGCGGAGGTCAAAAACAGCGTATTTCAATAGCTAGGGCTTTATTAAAGAATCCTTCTATGGTTATTTTTGATGATTGTTTAAGTGCAGTCGATGCAAAGACCGAGAAAGAAATTTTAAATAATCTAAATATTTGGTGGAAGGATAAAACAGCGATCATTATTACTCACCGTATTTTTTCATTACTTCATTTCGATAAGATAATCGTGTTAGAGGAGGGTAAAGTTATTGAGCAGGGAACCCATGCTGATTTATTGTTGCTCAATGGATTTTATGCTAAAATGTATGCTAGTCAACAGCAACAAGAAGGTGAAAGATCTACTCATTAGCCTTTTAGGCAGCTGATTTTACGTATAAATTAGTGATTTTTTAGCTTGAAAAGCCTGGGTTTTTTAAAATATGACTGATTATTTTGCTATTTCAAAAACAACTATATCTTTGTCAAGTATTTTATTTATAAAATCATCCACTCATCCAAAAAAATTACAACTGTGGCGTACGAAAACAATGACAAAAAAATGGAAAGCGTTTATAGTAAACGCATTAGAGCAGGCAAACGTAGGACTTACTTTTTTGATGTAAGAGAAACTCGTGGTAGCGACTACTATTTAACTATTACTGAAAGTCGCAAACGTTTTGACTCTGAGGGCTATGATAGGCATAAGATTTTTTTGTATAAAGAAGATTTCAATAAATTTATCAAAGGACTTGCAGAAGCTATCGATTATGTGAAGACTGATTTGATGCCTGATTTTGATTTTGATGCTTTCAATCATGAAAATCCTTACGAAGGTGAAGAGGGTACTTATCAAGGTACTCCATCTAATAGTGGTGATAATGATAGTTCAGCTGCTATTTCTCCTGAAAAAGAAATTATTGCTCCTTCTGCTGCTGTTGAGTCAGAAAATCAGGTACCTCTTGACAATGGAAGTACTGAAGAAGTTGACAAATGGTAAAATTTTAGTTTTATTTCAAAATATACAATCCTTCACCTTTGTGAAGGATTTTTTTTGCCAATTATATTCTGTTTTCTTAATAATTATTTACTTAAACTTCTTAGTAGAGGGAATTTATATTTTACTAAATAGTCGACCCTCAAAAAGTTATATGCGCCCAATCGGTAATACCCTTAATCAAAGTAAACCCATAAAGAACTACCAGATAATCAATAAAATGATTAATAATTTGTTCTTGTTTATAGTAAAATAAAAGTTAGCTATTTAGGTCTGAAATTTCCTTTGGAATAGAGTGCTTTTACTTTTTTGCCTTGATGCAAAAAAGTAACAAAAAAAATCAAGCCTGCGAATAAAAAGGCTGAAATTTTAAATATCAGCCTAAAATCAAGGAACTCGCCAGCAGAGTATGTTTCTTTAAAGGGTCTGCTGGCTCAGACAGCCTTGATTTTTTAACGGCCGATATTTAAAATTTCTAGCACTTTTTATTCGAGGGCGTCAAACAGAGGATTGACCATCAATTAATGAGAAATTAAAATACTGCGGTACTTTAAAGGGTATGCCTCCGCCGCGGCGGATTGATTTTTTAACGGCCGATATTTAAAATTTCTAGCACTTTTTATTCGAGGGCGTCAAACAGGGGATTGACCATCAATTAATGAGAAATTAAAATACTGCGGTACTTTAAAGGGTATGCCTCCGCCGCGGCGGATTGATTTTTTAACGGCCGATATTTAAAATTTCTAGCACTTTTTATTCGAGGGCGTCAAACAGGGGATTGAACATCAATTAATGAGAAATTAAAATACTGCGGTACTTTAAAGGGTATGCCTCCGCCGCGGCGGATTGATTTTTTAACGGCCGATATTTCACATTTCTAGCACTTTTTATTCGAGGGCGTCTAAGAATGGGCGCTTTCTACTTTTTGAACATCGACTATCTTGTAGGATAAATTTAAACACAGCGTTACTTTATGAATATAATTCTACGACTTTAGGCAACTAATAATTAGTGTTTAACTTTGTTAAATGATGGACTTTATTGCAAAGGAGTATAATTTATTGTTCAAGCATCCCTTTACGATTTCTAAAGGCACCAAAACGCATCAGCCTACATTGATAGTTGAGTTAAATTATCTAGGTATTAAAGGCTATGGTGAGGCGCCTGCAATTAGTTATTATGACTTGCCTATTGAAAAAATGTTAGAGGATTTAGATCGCAAAAAGTTATTCTTACAGAAATTTTCTTTTTCAGATCCTGAACGGTATTGGCATTATTTACATCATTTATTCCCTAATAATTCTTTTTTAGTTTGTGCATTGGATATGGCAGGTTGGGATATTTATGGTAAAATGAAGGGTAAACAGCTGCATCAATTGTGGCAGCTAGACACTTCTAAAAGTCCGCAAACTGATTTTACAATTGGAATAGACACCATCGATCAAATGGTTTCAAAAATGAAAGAAAAACCCTGGCCAATTTATAAAATTAAGGTGGGGGTACCTGATGATATAGAAATGGTGGCAGCTTTACGAAAACATACGAATGCTGTATTTAGGGTAGATGCTAATGCTGGCTGGACTTTAGAACAGGCCTTGCATAAAATACCAATTTTAGCGCAATTGGGTGTTGAGCTTGTGGAACAGCCTTTATCTAAGGATAACTGGGAAGACATGAAAACCCTCTTTGAAAAGTCCTCCCTACCAATTTTTGCTGATGAAAGCTGTGTTTCAGCCTCAGATGTAGACAAATGTCACTTACATTTTCACGGTGTTAATATTAAATTAACCAAGTGTAGTGGTATTACTCCTGCTCGAAGGATGATTAAAAGGGCCAGGGAGCTGGATATGAAAGTAATGATTGGTTGTATGAATGAAAGCTCTGTTGGGACAGCTGCTATTGCGCAATTAGCTCCAATGGTGGATTATATTGATATGGATGGGCCCCTTTTATTGGCAGAAGATACTGCTAAAGGTGTTGGCTTTGACTTTGGCAAGATTATTTATACCGATACACCTGGTTTAGGAGTAGTTATAGATTCATTTTAAATTTTATTTGGTAAAATAATTTATCAGTCTTTACTTTGTACTATAAATGACAGCAATCAATCACATACACCATCATCATTACGTTACCGAAGGGTAAGCTAATAAGATTTGTATGTAGATCAACATATTTTAATTAAAAGGCTTACCTAAAACGTAAGCCTTTTTTGTTTTTTATAATTTAACAACGAACTAAACAATATAGATTTAATATAATATTACAAATTAATTATATGCTTAAAATTGCCATACAAAAATCAGGTAGACTTTATGAGGACTCGATTAAGTTATTAAAAGAGTGTGGAATAGAATTAAACAATGGAAATAAACAATTAAAGGCAGCTGCATTTAACTTTCCAATTGAAGTGTTTTTTCTTAGGGATGATGATATTCCTCAATATGTATATGATGGAGTGGCAGACATCGGTATTGTGGGGGAAAATGTTTTACTCGAAAAAAATAAAGATATCGATATTGCTTATCGATTGGGTTTTGGAAGGTGTCGATTAAGTATCGCTGTTCCCAAGACTGTTCAATATAATTCTATTGAGGATTTAAAAGGGTTAAAAATTGCTACAACTTATTCAACGATCCTTCAGCAATATCTGAATGACAAAAATATTAAAGCTGAAATTCATGAGATCAGTGGGTCAGTTGAAATTGCACCTAGTATCGGATTGGCAGATGCAATTTGTGATCTAGTGAGTAGTGGCAGTACATTATTTACCAATGGATTGAAGGAAGTAGAAGTTATTCTTCAGTCAGAAGCAGTTTTATCAGTCAACAAAAATCTCACTGCTGAGAAGCAATTGATTTTAGAAAAACTGCTCTTAAGAATCAATGCTGTAAAAACAGCTAAAAATAATAAGTATATATTATTGAACGCTCCCAATCATCAGCTGAAAAATATTTTTTCTTTGTTGCCCGGAATGAAAAGTCCAACCGTTGTTCCTTTAGTAGAAGAAGGATGGAGTAGTATTCAAAGTGTAGTCAATGAAAATGATTTTTGGGAAGTGATTGAAAAACTGAAGCAATTCGAAGCTGAAGGAATCATTGTGATACCAATTGAAAAGATGATTGTATAATGTCTATTGTACGGTTTGAAAAAATGTGATTATGAAAAATTTATTTAACAATCCACCATCAACTGATTGGGATTTAATCTTAAAAAGACCTGCTTTTGATAGTAGTCAATTGGAGGAATCCGTATCTAAAATTTTGTTGGATATCAAATTGAATGGGGACGAGGCTGTAAAAAAGTATGCATTAAAATTTGATGGCATTGAACTAAATGAATTGCTGGTAAGTGAGGATGAAATTAAAGCAGCAGAATCTTTAGTGAGTGATGATTTGAAAGCGGCTATTGCTATTGCAAAACAAAATATAGAAAAATTTCACTTCTCTCAAGTTCAAGAGGTTGAGAAAATCGAAACTACTCCAGGAGTTATTTGTTGGAGAAAATCAGTTGGTATTCAAAAGGTAGGTTTATATATTCCTGGTGGTTCTGCACCTTTATTTTCTACCTTATTGATGTTAGGAATACCTGCAGTGATGGCTGGTTGTAGAGATATCACAGTTTGTACGCCTTGTGATAAACATGGAAAAGTTAATCCAGTTATTTTATATGTAGCTCATATAGTTGGGTTAAAAAATATTTATAAAATCGGCGGTGTACAAGCGATTGCAGCGATGGCTTATGGTACTGCTTCTATCCCACAAGTATATAAAATATTTGGTCCAGGAAATCAATATGTTACTTGCGCTAAACAACTCGTTAACAAAGAAGGATTAGCAATCGATATGCCTGCTGGTCCTAGCGAAGTAGCGGTATATGCTGATCAAACTAGTCATGTAGCATATGTAGCTGCTGATCTTTTGAGTCAGGCAGAACATGGTGTGGATAGTCAGGTAGTATTAGTGGCAAGTTCTGTAAAAGTGGTGGAAGATGTTCAAAAAGAATTGGAACTACAATTGCCTTTGTTATCTCGAAAAGATATTGCAAAAGTAGCATTAACTAATAGTCGTTTTATTGTAATGGATGATTCAACTGCAGCATTTAATTTATTAAATGAATATGCTTCAGAGCATTTAATCATTGCATCTGATAATGCAATTGAACTTTCTGAAAAAGTGGTTAATGCGGGCAGTATTTTTTTAGGACATTACTCTCCTGAAAGTGTTGGAGATTATGCCTCAGGGACCAATCATAC
>Ga0222712_10004747_pt1 | contig 14073 bp, 19 predicted proteins | sample C33_657DmetaG_FD_165043 | JGI IMG/M metagenome (GOLD analysis project Ga0222712, IMG submission 165043) | Estuarine water microbial communities from San Francisco Bay, California, United States - C33_657D | ecosystem: Environmental > Aquatic > Marine > Unclassified | place: USA: California... | reverse complement strand
TATCTAAAAGCACATCAATTCCACTGGAATGTAGAAGGTGAAGATTTTCTACAATATCACGACCTTTTTGGTAAGATTTATGAAGAAGTTTATGGCAGTATTGACGATTTTGCCGAGAAAATTCGCAGTTTAGGATCATATGTGCCAGGTAGTTATACTCGCTATAGTATGCTGAGTAAAATAGAAGATGAAGAACAAATACTGCCCAAAGATCAAATGGTCGCAGAACTACTACAGGACAATGAACGCATGTTGGTAATCTTTAAGAAAGTATTTGATGCGTCAGAAGCAGAGCACGAACATGGCTTCAGTGATTTCATAGCAGGTCGTATGGACGCACATCGTAAACATGGGTGGATGTTAAAAGCATCTATGAAAAGATGAGAGCAAAAGAATTCATTGTAGAAGATCCAGCAAAAAATTTGCCCAAGGCCGCAATTAGGTCTTTACCTCATGCTATGAGAATGGATGGCACTGATCAGTATTATGGCTATTACAGATTAGGTGTGGCCATGGCAGCATCACCAGAAGACGGTGCTCCTATACACGGTCCTGCCAAGGATGTTGTAAGTATTTGGCCTTATACCACAGCAGATGAAGAAATCGCCAAGCGTGGAATAAAAAATCAAGGTGCCAAAGTTCATACATTGGCCTCAAAAGGACAAAGTCAAGAATTAGAGACTGTGAATACTGTTAGTCCAGTAGCGCAATGGATGAAAAAATGAGAGCAAAGGAGTTTATTAGAGAAACAAAGACACCATTGGCAGCTTCTGCCATTGATGCTATTCCTAATGCCACTCAATTTCCAGATTTAGATAATTCAAGTCCCTATCATAGTTACAGATTCGGTATAGCATTAGCAGGCATGCCAGATTATCCCATGCCATTAGATGGTCCTACTCAGCAAAAACTTGTAACTGTAGGTTATACAGATGCAGACAATGAAATTATCAAAGCCACTGGTAAACATTTAGGATTTAGAGGTATTGTTCTTACCAGTAAAAAAAGCAAAGAACTACCCGATACAAATACAGTTAGTCCCGTAGCACAATGGAATAAACAATCATGAAGAACTACAAAATTATAACCACCCCAACTACCACACGCTATATTTTAGAATCAGCCACAGCAGGTGCTACCAGTGCTGGCAATGTAGCATCAACAGAACAACCAGTGGGCAATATTATAACCAGAGAGGCAGATAAAAACAAAGTTCCTCAAAAACCTCGTCAAGGTCCACTACGCCCCCAGACAGGTGGTGGAAAACATAAAGACAAAAAGCGAGCAGAAAAACAAGGCGATGTTAAACATAAAAAGCCTTTCATGGAGAATCATCCAGACCATGAAGTAGAAATGGCTCAAGCAGATACATACCAATTGGCTAAACAAGCTGCTGCTTTACACAAGATGCTCATGCGTGCCAGTGAGATGCAGGGCTTAGAAGGATGGCAGCAGGCAAAAATTACTAAAGCAGCAGACTATATCAATGCTGTCTATAAGAATTTAGCACATGATGTGGCCATGGATGGCGACATAGACGAATCAAATCTACAAGAATTAGACAAGCCCAGTGGAACCATGTTCCTTAAGTTTATGAAAAAACAACTACCAGATCGCGAAATGTCTTTTTATGCTTTCGCAGGATTTGGCAACACTCCCGATGATGTTCGTGCGGCCAATGCCAAGATCAAACCATTTATCGTGGGCGATATCGATGAATTAGAATATAATATAAACAAGATCTTTCGTGATGTAGATTTTGTTGGCGTAGAAAAAATGGTAGTAGATGCCAGGAACGTTCCAGATGGTATGATGCCTGATGTTGAAGCCTTGGTTGATTTAGATGACAGATTAGAATTTTATACGGACGACAGCGATGATGATGAAGAAGATGGTGGCGGTGGCAAGATGCAACATTATGTCATCGGGCCAGATGGCAAAAAACGCAAAGTTCCCGTGCCAGGAAAACCCAGTGCTCAAGTAGCAGGCAGCAGTCATAACACTCCTGTTCAACCAAAGACCTACAAATATACACTACAGCGTACAGAACTCATGCCTAAACTGCGTGACATGGGATTCAAGTTTCAAGGCAATCAAATCATACTGAGCAAACAACAGCGTGATCAACTGGTTCAAAAATTAGGTAGTCAGTTCCAGAGCATATTCAGCCAAAGCGATAAATTCACAGAAGCGGGCAATGAAAGAAATAAACGAAATCCCACAAGAGACTTTCTAAGACGCTATCCTGTTCCTCAGGATCAAATGGTCAAGCCTGTGAAGAAACCTGAAAAGAAAAAACCAGAGCAAGGTGTGGCGGAAGGCTCAAACAAGAATGTAGTCAAGTCAATCAAGGTAGGCAACTTTAGACACGATTTAGTTGATACAGAAATGGGTTGGCAGGTTCGTATCTATAACGGTGATGAACTATACGACACTGGAATGAGTAAAAACTCTGAGCAGAAGGGATTAGCGGCATTAGAAGATGCTGTGGCCTATACTGAAAAACAAACACGCACCAAAAGAGAAGGTGTGGCGGAAGAAAAACAAAAAGGTGTGGACGGTAAAGCCTGCTGGAAAGGCTATAAGCGTATGGGCACTAAAAAGAAAGGTGGACGCACTGTAGACAACTGTGTTCCTGTAGGAGAAGATGCCTACATGGAAAGCCTATGGTCTCAATTAGACGAATACAAATTCACCAGCCTGCCCTACAAAGGTCAAAAGAAAGAAAAGCAAGCACCATTTGCCTTAGGTAGTAAACATATAGGCAAAGCAGGAGGCAGCAGTAAAAGTAAAGGTGCATTGTCAGGTATGAAGGCTTCAACATCCAAAGACAGCAATAAACCTGTGGTCAGCACTGAAGCAGCACCTCCAGGCGACAAATATGAGCGTATGGTCAAACATATCAAAAAAGGATATGCTAAAGATGGTAAGATCACTGACAAAGAACGCAGCATAGCCTATGCCACAGCATGGAAGGCTAAGAATAAGGCAAAAAAGTAAGCGAGCAGGAACCAGAGGCACCGACACAGGAGCCTGCTCAAACTAAAAAACCAGTCGGGCCACAGCCTAAACTCACGCCCGACATGCCATTCGACTATTGGGAACAACGTTTTCAAGCAGCAGACCCAAATCAATATCATCAGTTTAAGAATAAAACACCAGAGAAAAAAACACAGATGGCCATGGCCGCACACTATCAGGCAAGGCATCCAAACAAATGAGAAACTTTATAACACTTGTAGAAGCAGCCACAAAAGGTTGCCCCCGTGCCACTCATGATATAGATCTCAATCTTAAAAACCGTCAAAAGGCCATAGACGAATATCACTACGGTCCAGCTAATCCCAAACAACCCGAGGACTATTGGGCCAAAAGTGCTAAAATATTTGGCGTAAAAGAAGCCACTGCTAAAACAATGACCTGTGGTAATTGTGCGGCTTTTGATGTTAGCGATAGTATGAGGCAATGTATAGCCAATGGTATCAAAGGGGATGAACCTAACATAGACCCAAATGCTTCTATTAATTTAAGTGATTTAGGTTATTGTAATTTCCTACACTTCAAATGTGCCGGAAGCCGTTCGTGTATGGCTTTTATTGTTGGTGGTCCTATAACAGAAAAAGACAAAGGCCGGCGAGCAGACTGATGCGTATTCAGCATCTATTAGAAACCAGTCCAGATACTTTTCAAGGAAGTATAACACCAGACCTTATGGCCAGTAAAATATGGATGTGTGAACAACTTAAAGAACATGATCGCACAAAATTTTCAACCATATACATTTTAGGCAGTTGGTATGGTAATATGGGCTATGTGCTCAAACGCTGTGGTATTAAATTTCAAAAAATAATCAATGTAGATAAGAATAAGAGTCGTATAGATTTCACTGACGAACTATATAAAAGGCTTGGTATAAAATCTGAAAATATGTGGGCAGATGCTAACACTGTGGATTATAGTCAAGCAGATGATAAAAGCCTAATCATCAATACCAGTCAACAGGACATGACCAGCAATAACTGGTTTGAAAGCATTCCAATAGGTCCACTGATTGCTATACAAAGTCGTAACAACGCAGAATCAGGCCATGAACGTTTAGTTGACTTTGATGAACAATATCCCATGCGTGAAGTAATCTATGATAATCAACGTGAATTTAAGGATCCAGAAACCACATACCTACGATTTATGAAAATCGGCGTCAAATAATTTGACTTAGCAAAAACAATTCTGCTACAATAATATACAAGGAGATTTTATGAGTAAAGCATTTGGTGATCCAGAACGAGCAAAGATTAAACAAATTGTAGCAGAAGGTGTAACAGTGCTACAGGAAATTCAAGATCTAACCGAAGGACTCAACGACACAATAAAAGCAGTGGCTGAAGAATTAGATGTCAAACCCAGTGTGATCAAAAAGGCCATTCGTATTGCTATGAAAGATCAATGGGATCAAGTTTATAGAGAATTTGACGACCTTGAAACTATTGTTGATATCAGTGGTCATGCTAATAGAAAAGATTAAAGATTGGAAATTCTGGTTTGAGTGGTCATGTACTATAGTGCTACTGGCAGGAGTAGTATTAACCAGTTTTAACATTTATCCATTAAATATCTGGTTTCTGCTAGTAGGGAATCTAGGGTGGATCGCTCTAGGATGGCTTTGGAGAAAATGGAGTTTATTAATCCTCCAAAGCATTATTACTATTATCTATATATTAGGTATAATAAAAAGCTATCTATAAATATATTTGAGAAAGGTCCGCGAGCCATAAATCGCATAAATTGGTTATCCAGCCAAAAATGGATAGGAGAAAATAATGAGTTATGTAGATGCCATCTGGGATAAGGATGAAGATCTTATCCGAGTCGTAGAACGTGATCCTAAGAAGGGTCGACTGTTTCAAGAATATCAAGCCCGTTATATATTTTATTATCCAGATCAACGTGGCAAATATAAATCAATCTTTGGTGAAAATCTAAACCGTGTAGTATCTAAGTCTTTTAAAGAATTCCAAAAAGAACAACGAATACACAATAATCAAAAACTATACGAACAAGATATTAATCCAATTTTTCGAACTCTTGAAGAAAATTATCTTGGACGTGATGCGCCTAAGTTAAATGTAGCTTTTTTTGACATTGAGGTAGACTTTGACCCCGAACGTGGTTATGCTTCACCCGATGATCCGTTCATGCCAATTACTGCTGTCACTGTATGTTTACAGTGGATGGATACTTTAGTCACTTTGGCAATACCACCCAAGACATTAACTGTAGAACAGGCACAAGAACAAGTAAAGGATTTCCCTAACACACATATCTTTGAACACGAAGGTGACATGTTAGAAACATTCCTTGAACTTATTCAAGACGCAGATGTGCTCAGTGGGTGGAACAGTGAAGGGTATGATATTCCCTATACAGTAAATCGTGTGACTCGTGTATTGAGTAAAGAAGATACACGTAGGTTTTGCTTGTGGAATCAATTTCCTAAAAAACGTGAATATGAAAAATTTGGTCGTACTGCCGTAACCTATGATTTAGTAGGTCGTGTTCATCTTGACAGTCTTGAATTATATAGAAAATATACCTATGAAGAACGTCATAGTTATCGACTTGATGCCATTGGAGAAATGGAAGTAGGTGAACGTAAAACAGTCTATGAAGGAACATTAGATCAATTATACAATAATGACTTTAAAACATTTATTGAATACAATAGACAGGACGTTGCGCTATTAGATAAACTTGATAAAAAACTTAAATTTATTGATCTTGCCAATACAATCGCTCATGAAAACACCGTGCTACTACAGACCACATTGGGTGCTGTGGCTGTAACAGAACAGGCCATTATTAATGAAGCACATCATAGAGGTATGATTGTTCCCAGCAGAGCCAAACGTGATGAATTAGGCGATACGCAGGCAGCAGGTGCTTATGTAGCCTATCCTAAAAAAGGTCTTCATGATTGGATTGGATCAATGGATATTAACAGTCTATATCCTAGTGTGATTCGTGCTCTTAACATGGGTCCTGAAACTATTATAGGTCAATTGAGACAGGACTACACAAAAACATATATAGAAGGAGAAATGGCCAAAGGGAAAAGTTTCGCAGCAGCCTGGGAAGGTAAATTTGGTAGCATAGAATATGATTTTGTAATGAGTCAAAATAAGGCAAGCGATATTACCATTGATTGGGAAAATGGCGAAACCAGTATAATGAGTGGTGCTGAAATATATGAACTTATTTTCAACAGCAGTAAACCATGGATGCTGTCAGCTAATGGCACAATCTTTACACATGAAGTAGAAGGAGTTATTCCAGGATTACTAAAACGCTGGTATGCAGAGCGTAAAGAATTACAGGCCAAACTTAAGGATGCAATCAAAGCGGAGAATAAAATTGAAGAAGAATACTGGGACAAACGTCAACTGGTTAAGAAAATTAATCTCAATAGTCTGTATGGCGCTATTCTTAATGCTGGTTGTAGGTTTTTTGACAAGCGTATTGGACAATCAACCACTCTTACAGGTCGTGCCATTGCCCGCCACATGGCTGGTAAGGTAAATGAAGTTATCACGGGAGAATATGATCATGTAGGACGTAGTATTATCTATGGTGATACAGACTCTTGTTATTTTTCTGCCTATACAACTTTAAAATTAGATATAGATAAAAAGGCAGTGCCCTGGGATAGAGACCTTGTTATTCAACTGTATAATCAAGTAGCAGACACAGTTAACAAAACATTCCCAGACTTCATGCAGGATGCCTTCCACTGTCCTAAAAGTCGTGGAGACGTTATCAAAGCAGGTCGAGAAATAGTAGCCAGTAAAGGCTTGTTCATTACTAAGAAGCGTTATGCTGTTCTTTATTATGACAAAGAAGGTAAACGATTAGACGTAGAGGGTAAACCGGGCAAGATCAAGGCTATGGGGTTAGATTTGAAAAGAAGTGATACACCAGAATTCATGCAAAAGTTTTTAGAGGAAGTACTGACTAAAGTTCTTAATGGAGCAGAAGAAAAAGAAATATTAGAGATGATTACTGAATTTAGAACAGAATTTAAAGCAAGACCGGGATGGGAAAAAGGCAGTCCTAAAAGAGCCAATAATATTACAGAATACGAAGATAAAGAGAAGAAAGCTGGCAAGGCAAATATGCCTGGTCATGTTAGAGCAAGCATTAATTGGAATACGCTCCGTAGAATGAACGGTGACAAATACAGTATGGGTATTGTTGATGGTATGAAGGTTATCGTTTGTAAATTAAAAGACAATGCCTTAGGATATACCAGTGTGGCGTACCCTACAGATGAATTAAGATTGCCTAAATGGTTTCAGGAATTGCCTTTTGATCACAGCGAAATGGAATCCACTATCATTAACAATAAATTAGATAACCTAATTGGTGTTCTAGAATGGGATTTAGAATCAACTACACAGAATAATGTCTTTGGAAATTTGTTCAGTTTCGCATAATTTCATTGACATTTACAAATTTTCTAAATATAATCACGAAAAGGAAAAAACATGCAAGATCTACTTAAAGATATTGTGAGTCATACTCACGCACTAGGATTCCTAGACATTGTAAAAGTCACAGGAACAGATCAAAAAACTCAAATAGACTCAATGGCTGAAAATCGAACTGTTATCATGTTTGGTGAAACGTTGGCTCCACATCCGGATATGCTAGGTGTATTTGGAATGCCTCAACTTAATAAACTCAAATATCATCTTGATTGTCCAGAGTATAGGGAAGATGCTAAGATTGAGATAGTCAGAGCTGTTCGAAATGGCGAGGATATCCCTGTAGGAATACATTTTGAAAATAAAACAGGTGATTTTAAAAATGACTATAGGTTTATGAACAGTCAGATTATCAACGAAAAACTTAAAACCGTGACTATGAAAGGTGTCAAATGGAATGTAGAACTTGTCCCCAGTGTTCAAAACGTTCAACGGTTCCAATATCAAGCAGCAGCCAATACTGAACATGAAACCTTTATTGCTAAGACTGACGGCGATAAATTAAAATTTACATTTGGCGATGCTTCAACACACGGAGGTGAGTTTATATTTGCCACAGGCATAAGTGGAAAACTTACTAAAGCATGGCCTTGGCCAGTTGCCCCAATTCTGGCAATTTTAAAAATTGCAGATGTTAACAATACAAAAATGAGTTTTAGTGATGAAGGTGCTCTACAAATTGAGCTAGATAGCGGGATTGCTATCTACAAATATATCATTCCGGCAAAAACATGATTAGAACATTAAACGCAGGATCATTTTTAAAGGTTGAGGGTGCCAACCATAGTGATCCTTATATAAACTATAATAATGGTGCTACGACAGGTATGGTAAGATATGTTAATAATACTTTCCAGGTCTACGACGGTAATATATGGCAAAATATAGGACAGTCTTATCCTATGATCACACTCACAGAGGCCGCAACTAAGGCAATCGATTGGGCCTTAAAAGAAATGGAAACTGAAGCTAAATTGGAAGAACTTGGAAAAAACAGTCCTGCAGTACAGGCAGCATTAGAAAACTTTCGTCGTGCTACCGATCAATTAAAGGCAACTATTATATTGAGTCAAGATGAATAAACCACCAATAGACCTAACACCCCTACAAAAGGATTATGCTGTATATCTTCCTGCTATAAGCTCGTTTTACTCAACTTATGTGGCTAAACAGAGATCAGGAGAGTTCGTTCCAAAATATCGTATTCCTCAAGGATTTGATCGCGGTATTGAAGGCATGAACTTTCTCAATCCGGAACAGGGATATTTCTACTACAAGTATGCTCTATATTCAGCAGGACACGCTCAATTAGATCTACAAAAGAGCATTGATCAAGAATCAATGATTCAACAGCGTGATAGAAACGCTACAATGATATTGGGCGATTCCGGCGGTTATCAAATTGGTAAAGGTGTGCTTAAATTTGATTGGAAAAACTTTGAAGGTGCTGAGGCTAATAAAGTTCGTCAAAAGATTCTTGAATGGCTTGAGGCTACCGCCGACTGGTCAATGATGTTAGATGTGCCTACTTGGGCCTGTGATCATATTCATTCACCGAAAACTGGGTTAAAAACTGTAGAAGATTGTTTAGAAAAAACTCGTTTCAATAATGAATACTTTCTAAAGAATAGACTAGGTTATACCAAATTGCTCAATGTTCTACAAGGTTGGGATTGGGACAGTGCTGAAGATTGGTATAATGGCGTAAAAGAGTTTTCAGATCCTGCTGTATGGGGGGACAAGGCCGCAGAAGGATGGGCCTTTGGAGGTGCTAATATGTGTAAGATGCATATTACATTAAAACGTCTTATGACCATGCGTGAGGATGGTCTACTTAAAGACAAGAATTGGATTCACTTTTTAGGTACTGCTCAACTTGACTGGTCCTGCTATCTAACACTTATACAAAGGCAAATTAGGAAACACATAAATGAAGAAATTACCATATCTTTTGACTGCGCCTCACCGTTTATCGCAACAGCACATGGACTCGTCTATACCAATGCGCAACACACTACAAAACGTTGGAGCGTTATTATGGACAAGGCCCCAGACAACAAAGCACTTGCAGGAAGCGACATCCCGTTTCCATTCGAATCAGAAATAGGTCGTAGATTAAACATGGGAGATATTTGTCATTATGCTCCCGGTGATCTTAATAAAATTGGCAAGGAAGGCAAAACATCATGGGATAGTTTTTCATATGCTCTAATGATGGGGCATAATGTCTACTGTCATATTGTTGCTGTTCAACGTGCTCAACAACTAATGGATATAGAAATTGCTAAAACAAAAGGCAAGATAGATTGGCGGCACTGGCGGAAACTCAGTCAAAAAGAAGCAGGCAGTGACGAATATTCAGAATGGGTACCTAGAAATATTTTATATTTCAATAGTTTCATAGAAGATCTGTTCAATACTAAAACCAAACAAGAAGCGTTTGATTTAATTGATCAGGCAAAGGCTTTTCTCAAAACACTTGAAGGCGCACGCCTAAGAGGTGGAGATGACGAAAATCTATTCAATAAATTCATTCAGATAGAAGAGGTAACAAATTCGAATGAAGTAGATCTAGAAAACCCAGAAGATGAAAAGTTAAGGGAATTAGAAAATCAATTTAAAGGATAAAAATGAATTACGATTGGCATCAAGAAACTTCTCAGGTAAAACATTACTTCCGAAAACAAGACGGAAAAATAGTAGGGACTGTTTGGCAATATGTAAATAACAACGCTGTATGGTGTTCAAAAATATTAAACGATGAATTTCCATTTACAAATGCCAGTGAAAAATATGTAGGACATTATATTGATCAAGATTCGGCAAAAAAATCGGTTGAAAAATTTTGGAATATCCAGGATAATACATTACCTGAAGAAACTCATAAATTAGAGAGGTAAATATGCCACGGAAAAAGAAAGAAATCTTAACAATAAAAGAAACTACAAAAACTAAAAAAGTTTCAAAAAAATATCCTAAAGACGATGGTCCTCTGACTGATAGTCAATTGGAACAGTTACAGGGAAGACCCCTTGTACAGTTTGAAATAGATTGGGACAAAATTGCTGTCAACGTAAAAGAAGCGGCATTAATGTTAGAAAAAGAACAACCTAAAAAACAAACTGGTAAAAAGACTGTATGAAAAGAATATATACAACCGGTGAAAGTGAAACAGCCGTATTTTTTGTAGGCAATGAAATTGAAAAAACTCCTGCCTATGGAAAGAAGACATTATTCGTAGTAGGTGTTCAATCTATTGAAGATATTTCAACACATCTTACAGGATGCGAGCATATCTTTTTTGGTGCTAATCACAGTTTTAACCCTACGATTGCTCTAGAATGGGCTAGTTGGAATAGTATGATTCAATTCTTTTTGGAAAAAGGATATCTATGTAGCCTGGATATTCCTATAAGTCTTGTTGAAGAATTTCACGACAGTGGTCTCTGTGAACACAATAATTTTATTCCGCAAATTCGTGTGCCAATTCCCTATATTACATTGTTGAATTACAATACGATGCTTAAAATAGATGATAAAGATTTTAATGCCACAAATCCAGGCGTATGGACTCATAGTTTACATAAATTAATGAATAGAAACTGTTTTACGGATTGGCGCGAATACAATAATGATAAGGTGATGTAATGATAAATGCTAAAATAACCAAAACTACTAACCAACAATCTACAGAAGAAAAAGTAATAAAATTACTAGAAAGTATGGATTGGAAATTATGGGAAATGTATAACATGATGAAAGAGTTTACTGGGCAACCTAAAGAAAGTAATACCAAAAGTAAACTTACCAAAAAGGCCGTTGTCCAACCAAAAACTGATTGACATCTAACAAAATCTCCTATATAATGTTAAATAAGGTGTTCAGATATAGGAGATTATTGTGCCCGCAAGTTGGCTCATCAGTGACACGCATTTTGGTCACGAAAAAACCTGCACCGTTTTCACCAGAGAAGACGGTAGCCCACTTCGTCCCTTCAGTTGTGCTGAGGAAATGGACGAGTTTATGATCAAAGCATGGAACGAACGTGTTCGTCCAAACGATAAAGTCTATCACCTTGGCGACGTTGTAATCAATCGTAAGTTTCTCCACATCCTTGGTAGGCTTAACGGTAGTAAGGTGCTTATCCGTGGTAATCACGATATTTTCAAAATGGAAGACTATGCTCAATACTTTAGAGACATTCGTGCCTTTGATGTAAAGAATGGAATGATATTCAGTCACGTGCCTGTTCATCCAGAAAGTCTTGCCAGATTTGGCTGTAATATTCACGGTCATCTTCACGCCAATCGTGTGAAGAAAATCAAGGGAGTGAATGTAAAAACTGGAGAACTTGTATACAGCGATGAAGTTGATCCACGTTATTTCAATGTCAGTGTTGAGCAGATTGACTTTGCTCCAATCAGTCTTGAAGAAGTAAACAAGCGTATCGTTGAGCAAGGTGGTCAGGTTGGTTTTAGAAATGGTAATGGTCCTATCATGTAGTAAACAAGGAGAATATTATGAAGATAAAAATTGGACCCTATAAAAATTGGGTCGGCCCATACCAAATTGTGGATGCGATCTTTTTTTGGCAGGATCGCCATCCAGATGATAAGTTAGCAGAACGTTGGGACTATAAACTTAGTGACCGTATGTCCGAATGGTTGGCTGATACTTGGGTAAATGATCTATGCGAATGGATTCAAAGCAAGAGAGGTCGCAACATCAAAATTCGCATAGATCCCTGGGATACTTGGAGTATGGATCATACCTTGGCCATGATTGTGGTGCCAATGTTGAAACAACTCAAGGCAACCAAACACGGTGCACCGCATACCGATGATGAAGATGCTCCAGAACATCTTCGTTCTACAGCAGCACCAGCCAAAGAAAATGAGTGGGACATTGACGACAATCATTTCAAGCGTTGGGATTGGATGATGGATGAAATGATCTGGGCTTTCGAACAATGTGCTATGGACGACAGCACTGCTCAGTTTTTTACTCATACCGACACTGATTTTAAAGACATTAACGATCGTATCGCCAGTATCGAGATAGATGAAGAAGGTTTGAAACAGCATGAAGATCGTATTAAAAATGGACTTAGACTATTCGCCAAATACTACCGTGGACTGTGGGATTAGAATGACCAAGTTAAACGCAAGCCTAGAACGCAATTCTTTCGCTATGAATAATGCTCGCCGTAGAGCAGAGGAAAAAGGTTTAGATCCTGACCAGGATGACTACATTGAATTCCTAAAAAGTGATATGGAACAGAGGAGAGAACGAGAGCAAGATCCTAAGTGGCAGGAAAACAACATGGAGTATGATCTAAGGTCCGCTAAATGGATCTGCGACAAGGCCAAGGCCAGTGAATCATATGCTCAAAACCTATATGCTGCCATGTGTAACAATTATTTTCAAAAGTTAGCAGTCATGCCTATTCTAAAAAATTTGAAATGGTCTTGTTCTTGGCGTTATGCTGGTGGTATCGTAGCAGACATGAGAGAACAGGGTGACTATATAGATTGGTATTGCTCTGGTATTAAGGGCGGCATAGATCTCGGTGGTGGCATTGAAGAAGATCCTCATCCAACCTGGGTAGGAGAAGGTCATATCACAGATGAAATACGCAGAGACCTTCAACTATTAGGGTGGGTGCAGGCCGATGACTATTAAGAGTATCAGCATGCCACTGAAATCTTGGCCTAATATATATAATCAATTGGCCAAGGACTATCCCCCCAGTGTGATAATCATTAGAGAAAAGATGCGTAGTGTTTTGGGATTTACCACAAGAAGATATAAACAATGGGAGGGAGGTATGGTCCGTTATAACGAATACCTTGTCTTAGATTTTTATGACGAAAAAAAGAAAAGCATGTTTCTGTTGCGTTATAGCCACTTATTGACAGACATCATAAAATAAAGTATTATACATGAACTTAACCACACAGAGGAAACAATGAATATCAAGAGTTTTTTAGAAGTTGTTAATTATCGTATCACAGAAGGTGACACATTTGGTTGGACCTGCTTTGGTGAGAATGCCTACAACCTCAGCGCATGGAATGGCGATCACGATGGGTGGAGTTTTAACATGGTGTTCGATACTCGTGATCAAACGGTATATTCAGTAGAAGCCTGCGACTATAAACGCAAGCGAGCCTATCGTTATCTCAATCCCGATCATCGTGAAGCCTATATAACCTATGGTAAGACCAAACATGCCGAATACTACAATCAAGCATGGGATCAAGTTGATTTCACTGATTTGGAAGTAGAAGAAGATTGGATTGAAAAGGCTCGTAGCATTGTGGCTGACAAAGAATACAGCACTGATGTCATTCTTCCATTAGAATTAGATGATGATGAACTATTCACTCTGATGAAAATGGCACACGAACGAGACATTACCTTTAATCAACTTTGCCGTGAGGCCATACAGGCTGCTATAGATCGTGAAAAAGAGATTACTGGCAAACTCGAGGTTTAAACCAGTGACACTACCTGATGAAAGATGGCGTAG
>Ga0222712_10004745_pt1 | contig 14075 bp, 11 predicted proteins | sample C33_657DmetaG_FD_165043 | JGI IMG/M metagenome (GOLD analysis project Ga0222712, IMG submission 165043) | Estuarine water microbial communities from San Francisco Bay, California, United States - C33_657D | ecosystem: Environmental > Aquatic > Marine > Unclassified | place: USA: California... | reverse complement strand
GTTCTCGGTGCCCGACCTGCCGCTGGCGCCCCCCCCCCCGCGCGCCGTCGCGCCCCACCCCCGACGTCGGCGCGCGCGCGCGTCACACGCTCGCGAACGTTCGCTCGACGCGCGCGCGTTCGTGGGCGATCGTCGCACACACGAACGCCGACATTCGACGCGCATTCGACATGGAGCGCACATCCGCGGTCGTCGACGACGCGCACGTCAAACAGACGATGTCGTCCAACAGTTCGCGAACGACGACGACGACGGTGATTGGACGACACGAACACGTCATCTCGGGGTACTCGCTTCTGAAAGGCATCGGGGACGGCGAACCGATCGCGAGCGATCGATTCATGGTGGGCGGACACGAATGGGTTTTGCTGTTCTACCCCGACGGCAAACGGTCGATGAGCGAAGGGAACGCGCCGAGCGCGGCGACGGATGACCCGTACGCGGCGCTCTTCGTGGCGTTGATCGGGGAAGGAGCTCGACCGCTGGGAGTGGTGCAATCGAGCGCTGGGAGAGTGGTGAGGGCGTTTCATAGGTTCACGCTCGTCGATCAGAGTGGGTACGGGCGACACATCACCAAAGGGCGACAGCGAGAACAAGGCGCGGTGAAGATCTCGTGCGCCAGGCAAGACCCCACGGCGCGCAACTGCCACGGGTATCGAAAGTTTGTGCGACGGAGCGTATTGGAAGCCTCGGGGTCGGGGTACTTGGCAAACGATGTGGTGATCATACGGTACGAGATCGAGCTCGTCGTCACCAGCGGGGGCGCGCTGAATAAGAATACGACGCGCCTTTTGCCGGCGGCGAGCGTCAACGTGCATTCGTATCCGACGATTGGTAAAAATTTGATCAATCTGCTGTACGATGAAAACGGCACGTTCGACGTGACGTTTAGCGTGCAAGGCGAGGTGTTCAAGGCGCACAAATTGATATTGTCCAGTCGATCGTCCGTGTTCGCGGGTATGTTTCGCACGGGAGCAGCGATGCGCGAGGGCGCCGTCGGCGTTTGCACGCTCGTCGACATTCACCCGAGCGTTTTCAAGTTGTTGTTGCACTTTGTGTACGCCGACGAGCTCCCTACTCGTCTCGGGGGAGATGACGACAACGCCGAAGCGACGGCGGCGGTTGACTATAACGACAACGCCTCGGACGACCGTCGCGCGAACGAGTCCGTCGGTCAACCATCCGACAAGGTGAACTTAGACGTCTCCACGACTCAGCATCTGCTCATCGCCGCGGATAGATTTGATTTGAGCCGGCTTCGCGCGATGTGCGAAGCTCGTTTGTGCGACTCTGTGGACGTCGATAGCGTGGCGAACACGCTCACGCTCGCCGAGCTTAACCACGCCGACGCTCTGCGACGAGCGTGTCTGTCCTTCATCGCGGCGAATTTGAGCGACGTCATGGTCACGGAAGGATACGAACATATGAACGCGACGTGTCCGCATCTCGCGGGGGAAATTCTTCAGGCGGTGGCGGAACTCAAGGATGCGCGCCGCGCGGCGCTCGCCGCCGCGCAGGAAGCGGCCGCCGCGCCGGCGCTGGCGCCGGCTCTCGATGGCGCGCCGCGTCGAGTGGACGATGAGAACGGAAACGTTAACGATCCGCGAGAGTTGACAAATTTGACGATACCGGCTATGAGCGCGTTTAGCAATTTTCTCGCCTCGCGCGCCGCGCGAGGTTTCGGGCTCGCGCCCGCGCCGCAAGCGACCGCGGGCGCCGCGCAATTCGCGCAAGGACACGCGCAAGCGAGAAACGTGCGCGCCGGCGAAGGCGCGGTGGCGCGCATCGTAGGAAATGCGACTTTGGACGTCGGTGCGATCGCCGAACGCGCGTTGGACGACAGCCTCGACGCGGATGCGGATGACGACGAAGGCGTCGACGTCCGACGCGTTCGACCTCGACGCGGGTGACGCGAACGCCCCCGCACCTCACGCCGCGCGATGTGTTGTTATGCAGTACAGTACAATATCACTAGTGTTCTCAATCTTCGACTCGAATGGGACGAACCAAATATTGAGAACACTACTGTACCTATCACGCTCTCGCTCGCTCTCGCGCGACGCCGCGGACGTCGACGCCGCACATTTCGCCGAGTCGCCCGCGTTTTGATCGCATTCGCGTTCGCCCCGCTCGCGTTTTCGTTCGTTTCCTCGTTCTCGCTCGCATGCGCGTCCACGCTCGCGCGTTCGCTCTCGTCGTCGTCTCCGTCGTCGTCCTCCTGGCGACCGTCGTCGCGCCCGCGCGCGCCGAGGACGACGCCTCGGTCGTGATCGAACGCGCGATCGCGTCGTCGAGAATGCTCCAAGCCACGGGAGTGATCGAGCGGTTGTTCGCGACGTTACGAGAATCGTTGTGCGTCAACGCGGAGGAAAAGTGCGCGCGATACGACGAGGCGACGCGCGAGGCGTGGTCGACGTTCGCGAGGAATGAGATATGCGGCGTCGGCATCGACGAAGAAGAAATGTTGAGCGATATATCGCAAACGAACACGCAAGGCGCGTTCGCGGTGATGCTGTCGAAGTGCGCGTCGCCGTGGTTCGGGGATTTAGAACGAGGGGCGTTGACGCTGAGCGCGACGGCGCTCGCTCGAGCGAGCGCCACGCGAGCGGACGTCGCCGCGGTGATCGCGGCGAATGATATCAAGGCGCACCGTTCGCCGATGCAAACGGGAGATGATTTAGAACTGAGGAATCCGGCGTTCATCCCGGCGCTCGCGCCGGTGGCGACGGAACTTTCATCCGCGTCGTTCGGCTCGACGAGACCGGTGGTCGTCACCGCCGAACGCGCGCCGGATGAAGGGACGTACGAATCGGCCTACGCCTACGACGTGTTCATCGCCATCGACAACGCGAGGTTGCGCGGAAGTTTCTCAGTTGCGGGCGACACCGAAGCGTTTCCCGACGATTTCGCGGCGCGCGTCGAGAACGAAGCGGCGTCCATCGACGAGTATCGAAAGAGGTACCTCACTCATCCGTTCGCGAAAGCGCACTACGACAAGGCTTCAAAGTGCGTCGGTCGCGATTTAACCGACGCGTTGTGCTTCGTGCGAGTGATTCCGGAAGTCGGATACACGCACGCCGAGGACCGCACGCGGTTGCTGACGTTTTACGCCGAGACGCTCAACGCGAGCTTCGTGGATTACAACCAACCGAGGAGTTACGTCCCCAATCAGCAGCGCTTGGCCTAGCGCTTCGTCGTAGTATAAAGTAGCGTGTCTAGCATCTAGTGTATAGGTTTCAACGTCGTTCTAGCGGTAGTGGTACAAAACAAGGTTGCGAATGCGGCGAATTCAGCGCGCCGTCGATTCCTCCGCTCGCGCGCGCTCGACGGCGACGTCGTACGGAAGATAATCCACGGTAATCGTCAGCGTCGAAGCGTCTGTAACGGTCAATCGAGCGCTTTTGGCGTCGACGAGAAAAGGAAACTCTACGCGTTCGGATTCGTACCCTTTCGCGTCGATGGTGACGCCTTCGCGCACGACGCAGACGACGACGTCGCGACGGGGATCGAGCGGCGCGGGAACGCGCGCGACAACCTTCACCGCTGTCAACGGGTGATTGACAAATTCGACGTCGTAGGACAATCGCTTCTTCTCGTTCGCACGTTTCTCGTTCATAGCGCTCGCGCTCGCGCTCGCGAGCGGCTCCACCGATTTCGTCGGCGCGACGACGCGTATCACGTGATTTTCCGGCAGCCTCGAACCCACGTACGTTTTCTTAAGCAATCGATACTCCGCTTCCAACGCGCAATCGTGCTTTTCCGCGACGTGCCCGAGCGCGAGCTCGACTAAAAACCTTTTCAAAGGCTCGCACGTCGCCGCCAGTCTCGCGACGACGTCCTCCACCGCGACGTCGAACACCGCTCGCGTTTCCGAGTTCGTCCCAACCTCCAGACGCGCGTGCGAACACGACATTGGAAATCTTAGCTCTGATGCCGCGCACTCCATCGCACTGACGTTGTCGTTGGCGTACGTCTCCAACGCGCGTAAACAATCTTTCGGTATCTGATTCGCGAGCCACGCTTCGGCGCCTCTCATCGGCACCCCCACGCCTTTCGCCGCGCACACGTTCACGAACACTTTCATCGCGCGTTTGTCTCGTGTTTTCGCGACGAACATCGGCGTCAACGCGATCGTCATCGCGCGCGCGTCTTGAAAACCATCACTCGGTGTGTTCCCGTTCCCTCGGAGCGCCCCGCGCGACGCCGCGCGCAACACGTCCAATGCGTCCGTCCCCAGCGTCGCTCGCATCGATGCGATCGTCGATTTCAACTCTTCAGGGGCGTCGTTTTCGTCGAACGCATGGCCGTCGTCGACGTAGGATGTCAACAGAGACGCGAGCGCTTCGGCGCGCGCGACGTCGTCATCCTTCGCGCGCGACGCGCTCGGCATCGACGACGAACGAGACGACGACGACGACGACGACGAGGACGAACGAAAACGAGATGACGAATGAGTGTGCGACGAACGAACGAACGAGATCACGGGTGATGCGCGTCGACGACTGCGTCTTAGTATTTCATTCATTCATGAATTCCTTCGCGCAGGCATTCCATGAGTGATGATCGACGCAGATCGTCACAGATCGACGCATCGATCGATCGAACGCATCGATGGTTGTGACATCGATGATGACGTCGCCGATATCGATATCGCGCTCGTCACAATCGAGGGAGACGAATGGAACTCGCGCCGCGCGCCGACGCGCCGTCGCGGGATTCACGACGACGACGACGACGAACAACAACACCGCTCTTGGGAACGCGAAAAGCGCGAGAGAGGTGAAGAGCGCGGCGTTTCGATTTCCATGGCACGCGCGCGCGATTGATGGCGATAGCGTGCGAAAAGATGAGAACGAGTGCGTGTTGAATACGTACGGACGCGCGCAAGGCGAGGTGATGGTTCGAGGGCGCGGCGTCGCGATGTGGGATTCGGATGGGAAGGAATATTTAGATTTCACCGCGGGTATAGCGGTGAATTGCCTCGGGCACGCCGATGAGGGCGTAGCGAAAGCGTTGGCGCGTCAAAGCAAAGTGCTGTCGCACACGTCGAATCTTTTTCACACCGAGCCGCAGGCGACGCTGGCGAGAAAGTTGGTGAATTCGGCGCCCTTCGCGGATCGAGTGTTCTTCTGTAACAGCGGCACCGAAGCGAACGAGGCGGCGCTGAAATTTAGTCGAAAGTATGCCAAGGTTGCGGCGGAAAAAGCGGGGGTATCCGCAGATGACGCGGCGACGGAGACGGTGAGCTTTAAAAATGGCTTTCACGGTCGCACCATGGGCGCGCTTTCGTTGACGTGGAAAGAAGGCTATCGAAAGCCCTTCGCTCCGCTCGTGCCGGGTAACACGTTCGCGACGTATGGGGATTTAGATTCCGCGGCGCAAGCGATCGTAAAAGGCAAAACGTGCGCGGTGTTCGTGGAGCCGGTGCAGGGCGAGGGAGGGATTTACCCGGCGGACGCCGCTTTTTTGCGTGGGTTACGAAAATTATGCGACGACGCCGGCGCATTATTGGTCTACGACGAAGTGCAATGTGGTTTAGGGCGAACCGGTAAGATCTGGGGCCATCAGCTCGTCACCGGTGCCGAACCGGACTTGTTATCCGTCGCCAAGCCGCTCGCGAACGGTTTGCCCATCGGCGTCGTCTTGATGCGTCAAAAGGTCGCCGACGTCATGGTGCCGGGTGACCACGGCTCCACGTTCGCGGGCGGTCCGCTCGTGTGTGCGGCTGCTAACGAAGTGTTTGACCGCGTGACGCAACCGGCGTTCTTAGCGAACGTCGAGGCGCGAGGTGAGGAATTAAAATCGGCGCTGCGCTCCAAGCTCGCCGGGCACCCGCGCGTCAAGGACGTTCGCGGCGCCGGGTTGTTAGTCGGCGTGCAGTTCGACGTCCCAGCCGCGCCTCTCGTCGCGGCATTGCGTAAAGAAGGGCTCTTAACGCTAACCGCGGGCGCGGGCGATGTCTTGCGCTTGGTCCCGCCGCTCATCGTAAATTCCGCTCAAGTACAAAAGGCGTCGGACATGATCGCCAAAACCGCGTTCGACGTCCTGAAATAGTCGCTTAAAGTGAACGTAGTGTCAATCGTACTTTTTCTCGTCCTCGTTTCCCGTCGTTCTCTCCCATCGTCGTCTCATCCCTCGCGCGGTGTTCGTTGATTTGTGTTTCAGTTTCATCCCTTGAGTCGCGGCTCACCGTCGACGCCCCGCGCTCGCGCCAACACCAAAGTCGCCCGAGCGGAGGCGACCGCCGCGCGCGCGTCCGCACTTCCACGCGCGCCCGAGCTCGCGCGTCCTCATTCGTCGATCGCACAAACGCTCTCGCGCTTTTCACCCGCATTTTTCGCGCGCCGTCTTGTCGTTTCGCATGTCGCTCGATCGCCACGAACGCCGCGGGTTGCTCGCGAGCGCGGAGGATGGCGACGCGGTGACGCCGACGCGAGCGAGCGGCGACGGAGCGTACGACGGCGACGATAGCGAACGCGCGCGCGCGCGTCGAACGTGGGGCGCACGCATCGCAGGTTTAGCCGCCGGGGCGTGCGTCGCCCTCGTGGGCGCGCTCGCGGTACAAGGGTCGAGAGGAACGCGCGCGGGGGAGGGGCGATCGCGCGCGCTCGCCGGCGCCGCGGGGGCGGCGCTGGGATCGTCGCATTCCACGCAAACGGCGATGGTGCGAGCGTTGAACGCACCAGGACATATTCCTGGTCTCGCCGAACACGTCGAACAAGTGTCGACGACGACAAAGTTTCGCATGCTGACGTTTTGCAACAAGTCGTATTGGATGTTCGCGCGAAATCTGCTCGAGTCCCTCAAGGCGGTGTCGCCTTCGTTGGTAGAATTTTGGACAATCATCGTCGCGGACGAAGAGACGAAAGCGTACATTCAATCTGAAGTGCGCCTGGGAGGGGTCAGTGTGGATGTTTTCGTCGATGAAGACTTGAAGACGCAAGTGTTGAAGAATCGCGGAGCGAGCAAGGAGGCGCTCAAGGCGATGCTGTCGTGGAGACGCGTGCACGCGATGCAAACGTTGGTGGATAACGATTACACCACCATGTTTCTTGAGCCCGATGTGGCGATTCAAAAGAACCCGCTTCAAGTGATTCACGATCAGCTCTTGAAGGCGGATGTCGTGCTGTCGAGCGATTACGGTTTGGGGAAGATGGCGCGCGACCACGCGAGCACGAAGATTCTCATCGCCAAGCCGTCGGTGCAGGCGAAGAAGTTGTTCAACGTTTGGCAGCGCGCTGAAGCGAGCTATAACGGCGAAGGTGCGGAGATTGGATTTTTCAACACCCAAGTCGTCCCGCACATTGACGATTTAACGGCCAAGGTTAAAATTTTGGATCAAACCGTGGTGGGTAACTATTTGAGCCACCACATCAAGGCGAGCCAAGCGTTCGTCACCGGTACGGGGTGTGATGACGTCAATTATAAAATCAACTTTATGACCCAAGTCTTGAGACACGTCCAACCGTCGGACCCGAACGCTCCGGTGGGTGAGTTCGATTACGACGGCGTCGCCCAAGGGTGCGATTTAGCCGGTCGAGCCAAGGTGTTCAAACTCTCGAACGAGTACGCTAAGAAGATCGCGAGCGGGTATTAAATCGAGGGATGGCATCATGTGTACCACGACGTGTTAGCGCGCGCGCGTTTCATTCGCGCGCATAGAAATTAAAATGTCATCATCATCGTTTTGACCCCAGAACTCTCGCCCGCGACGTGTCGTCGCGTCGCGCGCGCGCGCCTTCATCCTAGCCTGCGCGTGTTCGTCGACACGCGGTCGGTCGCCCACGTGTCGTGGAATATGAACCGTCACCATTGATGCACGGTCCGTTCCCCCCCCCCCCTCGGTTTCCCGTGATTTACCTCCTCCCGCGTCGACGCGTGAAGCGTGATACCGCGCGCGATCGCGTCAATACGTCTCTCTCTCTCTCGCGCGCGCGCACCGACGTCGTCGTTCGTTCGTCCGTCCGTCCCTCCCTTTGTCCGTCCCTATGTCGTCCCTACGTCGCGCCCGGCGTCAGTGCGCGCGACGGGCGACGGGCGATGACGGTGCGTCCTCCGTGGCGTGCGACCGCGCGCGCGACGTTCGAGGACGAACGCGCACGCGCGCACGCGCGCACGCGCGAATGTCCCGTCCTCGCGCGCGCGTCTGTCGTTCGTTCGCGTCGCGCCAACGCACGGCCATTCGTTCGCACGGCGTCGCGCGCGCGTGGACCTAACGAGCGTTGACGCGCGCTGGAGCTCGATGGACGAACGCGCGACGACGACGACGACGACGACGCGCGACGCGAAGGAGAATGATTGATTTTTTTCTGTTTCGTCCCGTTTGCGCGCGTAGGTCCTCCCGAAACAACTCGCGTGGTTGCGCGCGTTCGTCGATGCGCCATTCTTCGCGCCGTGCGCGCACCATCGCGCGCGCGACCGCGCGGAAGTGGCGACGCATTTCAACGCGCGCGCCGAACGGGCGATGTGCGCGTCGTGTGCGAACGAATCACAGGTCACACAAAGTGTCGTGGTACAGGTACGACGGACGGGCGCGTGGGGTTGTTGGAGGAAAGACTCGACGATTAGGAGGAAAGGATGACGCGCGCGTGATGGGGCTTTTCGAGAGACGCGTCGCGTCGGAGGACGACGACGAGGACGAGGACGGCGAATGGAGGGAGGGACGGAGGCGCGCGCGCGATACCGACGCCTTAAGAATGCCTCGATTGATCGCCCTCACGCCGATGCGCTCGCGTGACGAAGGGCGAGCGAGGGAAACGAGACGCGCGCGAGCGCGAGACGACAGCTCGCGCGAAGGCGACTGAAGTCGACGGGCGACGGGCGACGGACGGATGATTGACGACGACGATGACGACGACGATCGCGCGCGTAGGTTCGACGATCGTCCTATCATAACGTCGTGCGCGTGCAAGACGTGTGCGCACTGATGGACGTGACGGGGATACAAACGTACATCATTAACAGCGCGCGCGTGGTGTTTCTGAACGAAAGGCCGCACCCAAGAGTGGCGAGCAAGGCGCCGAATGAAAAGAGACGGGAACAAGGGCGAGGATCTTCGGCGACGCACTCGGACTGCGCGTATTGCCACAGGATTTTACAAAGTGATAATAATAGCTATTGCTCGATCTCGTGCAAGGTGAATAACGGCGAGGACATGCTGCCCAAGGCGGGAAGCGTGGACGCGCAGGCGTTCGAAACCATCAAGCCGACGCCGAGAAAAACGGCGAAGAGTTCAAAAACGTCTAGTGGAAGTGAGAAGACGGTTGGCCGAGCTGCGACGATGACGACGACGACGACGACGACGACTTCGTCACCAGTTTCGAACGCGCGACAAAAGTCCCCGGTTTCCGAAAGCAGCAAAAGCGTCGTCGTCAAGCGCGAAGACTCGCCGAAGCTCGAGCATACCTCTGGCGCGGCGCACGAGACGCCGACGAAAAAGCAGGTGTCAGCGAAACGAAAAGCATCTTCATTTAGAGCGACGGATGGTCCGGTGACGCCGAGTGCGACGTACGTCGCGCCCTCGGTGCACCGAAGAAAGAGCAAACCAAAGAAATCGCCCGTCGGCTGAGTCCTCGGCTGCGTCGCCGACGGGCGCCGACGCGAAAGCCATCGAACGCCGCTTTCGCGCGACATTCTGTACTATCTTCCCAACACATCACTCGCCATCACTATCAATATAAAATCATGTATTAGCTCTTCGGTTTCGCGTCTCATCACGTCGTCGCGTATTTTCATCCTTCGCCGCGACGGCGGGTCCCGTCGCGCGCTTCGCCGCGACCGCGTCACTCCATAGCGCGCGCGTCATGTTTCGAGATGAGAAAAAAACGCAATTCACGCCGTTGATGACGAGCGAAGAACAGGTGCGCATTCGACATCCGACGAGCGGCAGACCCCGTCGCCTCGCTCGCGCGCCCGCGACTCGTTTCGATCGACTCGGCTCTCGTCATCGCGTTCGATTCGATCTCGCGCGAACTGATGATGTCATCGTCATCGAAACGCGCGCGATGACGAACGAAAAAGCGATCAATAGACAGGTATTGACAAAAGACGCACGCTTTCTCCCCAGGCCGATGCGGTGGATGACATCGCGCGAACGGTTGAAGACGAAGGGAGACGAAAAAGCGTCGACGCGACGCGAGCGGGGGCGAGTCGCGTCGACGGCGCCGGGGACGCACCGTTGCGCGGAGCAGGACGGTCGCTGGCGCAACGCGCGACGGCACACTTGAAGCATTTGCGAGAGAGCGCGAAGAAGGCGTGGACGAAGGAGCCGACGAATGGGAAAGAGACGAAGAAATATGACAACGACGCGTACGAGACGTCGGATGGCGGGTACGCGGCGGGGTCGCCGCCGGCGGCGACGTACCTGACGCGCGCACACGAGCGCACGCGATCGGTGGATTTGCGACATGTGTTGCGCGATTTAGATGATACGATTGAGGGCGCGGCGTGCGCGGCGCAACTCTTGCGCGAGCTTCGCGAATCTGGAGGGGACCCAGACGCCGGAGACGCGACGAACGACGTTTTGGATTTGGAATTGAGCGACGTGTGCGCGGCGCATCGAACGCACTTGATGCAAGTCACGCAAATGTCCGATGATCACGTGTTTATCACTGAAAAGCAGCTCGCAAATATGTTGGTGGCGATCGAAGAGATCAACGCGGTGCTTTCGATGACGAGAAAAGTCAACCGACGGTTGACCGGAGGCACGTACTCGAACGCGTCGCGAATGACGGCTCCGTCGCTCGGTTCGAGCCGAATCAGAGCGGCGTCGACCGCGGAAGAAGAAGAACGCATGATCGCGGAGGCTATCGCGCAAAGTTTGGCGATTCAGGCGGAAAACGATCGGTTGGCCAAGGCTGAAGCGGCGCTTCCGCCGCCGCTTCCAATTCCCGCGCCGTCGCCAGCGGCGCAGACGCTCGAGCAGCTGCTTGCGGCGCTGCCGACTCAATCGGCGACGGCATCGCCCGCGGTTCCTTCTGGACCGCCAAGTACGAGCAAGAAGAGTACGGAAGATCTTCTCGCCGACCTGATTAAGGAACTGTAAAACGAATGACATCGCCGCTAGCCTTTTGTAAAACTCACGCTTAAAACTGTTTAAAGTCAAACATTTGCGCCGTGAACTGAAATTACACCGAAACGTGCACATCTGTACAGTACTGTCGTACTAAAATTGTCTATGCGTCTTTCGTTCACTCGTCGTCCTTCGTTGACGTTGCCTCCGGTCGAGGCGTGAATTCGCGCGCCTCTACGCTCAGCGCAACGCCTTCGTCGACGGCGGCGGCGGCGGATGTGGGCGATGAAGGTTTCGACGAAGCCGAACGCGGTACAAACGGTTCAACGGAAGCTTTGAGCTTAGTCGTTCTCTTTGGTACGCCGTCGTCGCCATTCGAAAACGAGCCACTGTTGTTGAACGCAGGCGGCGCGTACGAAGCAGGCACGCTCATGTCTCGCGCGTACGCCATCGATCGCGTCGGGCCTGGATCCATCCCAGCGTTCGCCGCCATGGCGCGCTGCAACTCCTCGTGTGCGCCCGGGATGCCGTTTTTAGCCCACAACGCGAAGAGTGCCGCACCTCGACTCCAATCTCCCCCGGCTTCGCAAGCGGCGACGACGGCGTCGATGATGGCCCCGTCGCCCAACTGATTACCGGTGATGCGAGAAACTTCCTCCGCGAGCGCGAGCGCTGTGTTCGCGTCGCCAGCGCGCGCAGACGCTCGAGCCATGGCTGCATACGTCGCTACACCGGGCTGTAAGCCGAGGGAAACCATCTCGTTCTTTTTCGCGTCCGCTGCGACGCGATCCCCGCTCAGCGCGAGCGCCGCAACGAGCGCTCCGAAAATCACAGAGTCGAGCGGTAACTCTTCTTCCTTCGTCAGTGCGAGCACGCTTTCGGCTATTTCTTGATCGGCACAACGAGCCGCCGCCGCTGCCGCCGATCTGTACGTGTTCAACAACTTTTCTTCCTCGGTATCCGTCACCGAACTCGGAGCAGCCGATTGCTCTCCGGCGTCGTTCATCTTTTCCGTGTCTCGAAACACGCGCTCGAGCGCGTCGGTGTCAGCCTTCTTGGATGCCCGCGCCGCTCGCTGCATGGTGACGAAATCGTTCCACATCTTGTGCAATAGAGTTCGCGCTCGTTCCAGCGAAGGAGCAATGTAGCCGGGAATCATGCCACTCTTCCAAACCGGGTCGTCGTTTTCAAATCGTCCGCACGCGTAAAAGGCTCGCATCCACACGTGCGCGTCGACATTCATCGGCGAGTGCTTTCTGAACTCCTCGAACAGCACCAGGGCTTGGTCCCAGTTGCCGTACCTCTCGCACGCTTGCATGAGATAGACGTACGTCTGCACGGAGAGCGCGCTGTGCGTCATGTTGTCGTACATTTGCTCGTACACCATGTCGTACCGGCGGCCGCGATGCAGTGCGCTAATCAGCGCGTTGAACATCCCGGGTGTGGGCGTGATGTCGTACTTGTTCTTGGCCTCTTTGTAAATCTTTGACGCCATGATCGCCCCGCGAGCGTTCGAGCACACGCTCAAAACGCTGGAAACCGTCGCCGCGTCCGGAGTCACGCCGTACGTGCGCATGGATTGGTAGTATTCGAGCGCTTTTTCGTACTCCTCAGCGCGATCGAGGGCGCCAATGAGCGCTGAAAATGTCGCACGGTCAAACGAAACGTTCTCTGAGCGCATGCGATTGAACGTATCTATCGCGCGTGCGCCATCGGCACACTTCTCGCACGCGTTGAGCACGGCGTTAAACGTCAGCGTGCTCCCTTGGACTCCGTTTGCCGTCATGAGGTTGAAAATCTCAATCGCCTTGTCCGCTCGTCGTCCTTGCACGCACGCAGAAATCGCGGCGGAGTACGTGATCTGATCCACCTCAATCTCGGGATGGTTGTCCACCAAATCCGCAAACACCTGCATAGCGCGCTCGTATCGTTTCGCCTTGGCGCACGCGCTCACGAGCGCCGAGTACGTAAAAATGTTCGCCGGAATGTCGCGTTCGCGCATTTCATCAAAGATCTCGAACGCCTTATCGCACTGCTTCGACTTGCCTAAAGTGTTGATCAAAGCCGAGCACGTGATCGTATTCGGTCGCGCGCCGTGCACCGCCGTCATCAATCGATAGGCTTCGAGCGCCTTTTGCCACTGCGACGCCTTCCCGCACGCCTTGATCACGCTCGTGTACGCTGGCGGCCCTGGTTTGAAATCCGCCTCGCGTAGAACTCGTTCGACATCGCACACATCCGCAGCCTCGACGCGGGCGATGAGGCCTTCCAAATCTTTCGCCTTCCCCGAGGGCGTCCCTAAGGCTTTCGATCCGTTCTCTCGCCCGCGTCCGCGTCCGGCGTCCGCGCGTCGTCCTCGTCCTCGTCCTCGTCCTCCGCCATCACCGTTCGCATTCGCGTCGTTCGACATCGCATTATTCATCTCCACATCTCCCCGTGTGTCCCGTTCGTTCGCTCGATCGCGCTCGACATCGCGCGTCGTCGTTCGCCCATCCGCGTCCTCGCTCGCCGTCGTTGTCGTTTTCGCCGCCGCGACCCACATTCGTTCGATGCGTTGATTCACACTTTGTTTTCGTCTCTTCTTTCGTCGCCCGTGAGTTTATCGCGTGGTGTTTCGTGTTCCTCACTCCTTGACCACCGCCTTTCGTTGTCGTCTTCGCCTTTTCTCTCGTTCGTTCGCTTTTGACGCGCACAATCCACACTAATCCACGTCCTCCGATGCGCTCGATATCTTCCTCGATATCTCGCGTCAACGCATTCACGCGTTTCCACGCGCGACGCTCGACGACGACGATTCGCCGCGTGACTTCTCCGATCACGTCTCCGCGCACGTCTCCGCGCACTTCTCCGATCGACGACGCGCGCGCGTTCGACGACGACGTGTGACGTGTGACGACGAACGACCTCGGACGTCGTCCTCGGACGTCGTCGAGCACGAACGACGTCGAGCACGTCGTCGTCGTTCGGCGTAACCGTCGAGCGATGCGCGCGATCGCGCGTTGGATGTGGATCACGTTCGATGGTCACGACTCGTCGATCGTGCTCGACGAACGACGTCGATCGC
>Ga0222712_10004743_pt1 | contig 14076 bp, 25 predicted proteins | sample C33_657DmetaG_FD_165043 | JGI IMG/M metagenome (GOLD analysis project Ga0222712, IMG submission 165043) | Estuarine water microbial communities from San Francisco Bay, California, United States - C33_657D | ecosystem: Environmental > Aquatic > Marine > Unclassified | place: USA: California... | reverse complement strand
TCTAAGTGTTCGATACAGTAATACTTAAATTGGCTTTCATCACAGCAAAAGTGTTGCTCATCTGCGATTTCATAAAAATTAGTTTTGTCAATTATGTTTAGCATTAGTCACCGACCTTTACTGCTACTGAGCGATAAGTAGTATTACCGAACCAGCGTGACTTTCCGCTAGTTGTGTAATAAACAGGGCGAACCTCTACACGATAAGCCTCTGCGCCGTCATAGTGGATACAATCAGGGTGAGGCTCTGCTGAGATAATTTCTCCCTCAACGGAACGGGAACGATAGATTTTACCGATTAGTAAATCGGAGATAGTATAGACATTTGCTGACATTAGTTGTCACCTTTCGTTTGTTGATAGTAGCAATTATAGCCTAAGCCACTGACATTTTCTATTTACTAGCCAGTAATTCCAAATAGTAAGACGCTCAAGCCATGTGTTTTACATCACATCAAAATGTCCGATTTGTCTGTCAAATTGACACGCCGTAAAATTCACGGGATTTTATAACAATGTCGTAACGACACGCCCGACCCCGTGCTTTTGTGGGCGGATCAGCTTTGTCAAGCCGACACGCCGTTAGTTATTGAAAATCTTTGAAGATTTCTTCTAACTTATCAATTTGCTCATCTGTAAGATGATCAATTTGAATTGCTTTTTCAAATCCGAATAAGTCGCTCATTCATTTTCCATTTCTGCTAAATAATCTTCGTGTTCTACTAAACCAATCGCAAATGCTACTGGGTCGCAACATTCTAAAATTTCGGCGGGTGTAAAAGTTGAGTAACCAATCTTTACAGTAGGATAAACATCATTAAGTAAATCAATAAAACTTTCCTTGATTTCTAAATCTTTTTCAAATTGTGTTTTCTCCATTATAGAGCCCCCTCTTGAAATAATCCGATTTCTAAATTAAGCAATTCCTCTGGTGTAGCATCTTCCAAATCAACCCAACCAGCGCCCTCATCATCTAGGCGAAAGATTTCTACATAACCCATTAGTTAGCCTCCTTAGTATTGAATAGAGAGCCCATCTTATCATTAGCCTCTGACATTGTAGCGATAGCCTTTAGAAGGCTTGCCTTGCGTTGCGCTTCTACTAGCGCCTTGTATTCATCAAGTGTCATTTTAACGACCTTTCGTTGTTGTTGATAGTAGGAATTATACACGAGGGGACTGACATTTACCACACGACACGCCGTGTTTTGCTAAATCTTTTTTGTGATAAACCTCACAAATTTTCAGGGTTTTCCACAGATAACCGTAAGTTATCCACAGCCCCCACACTTCGTAGGGGCAGCTGACGCCTATGTCAAGGCGACACGCCGTTACCCTAGTGTGATTTATCCCACTCTCTAAAATCGGCTACGATCTCACGCCACATCATGCGCCCCATGTATAGGGCGGGAATAGCGATAGCCAATTGGACTAGGCTAGTTAGTAGTCTATTCATTACTTATTCTTCTTTCTCTCGATTACTTTATAAATTGTAACACCTAGCACCGACAAGATAATAAACGCCCATGATTGAGATACATAGAGGAAATCCCCTAGGTCAAGCATTAGCCCGTATTCGTTTAGTTCGATAGTCATTTATTAGTTCTCCCATGTTAGTGCGTATAGTTTTGCTAGTTGCTCATCATCTTCATCATTGAAATCATCAAAATCATCAGCAGGGACTTCTTCTTCTTCATCTAAGTAAGTGTAAGCGTCTGCCACATCTTCTTGAATAGTGTCCCACTTAGACACGCTATTAGTTTGGTATGAGTATGCGTATGACATTACTTGCTTACCTCTACTTCTCTCACGATAAAAGAAAATCCCTTACCTAGTTTGTTTAGTTCTTCCATTACGGCTAGGATTTCTTCTGGCTTGCTTGCCTTGTTATTAACGCTTAGTAGTTGGCTACCTTGCCATAGTGAGTAAGTGATAGTCATTGTCTGTTCTTCTTTCTTTAGTTTGTTTATAGTTGGAATTGTAGCGGATAGGTCTGACATTAGCAACACGACACGCACCCTATGCGGTGTGAGTTGCCTCACACGCAGGGTCACACTTAGTAGGTAGTGTGAATAGGTACTTGAGCAGAGCCTTGCGCTCTGTCATTGAGATAGAGTGGCGGTATGACTTCACGCCACCATGTTGGTATTCATAGACGATTGCGTCTAGTGTAGTTTGAGTAAGCATTTGCTTATCTCCTTTCGTTTAACCTTATGTCTTAAGACTATCATGGGGGTCTGACAAATTTCAACTCGCAAAACGGACATTCGGGACAAATTTCAAAAAAATCCAGTGAGATAGGTCACAAAGCCCTTAATATGTGCGGACTATCGAGACAAAACGGACATTCTAAATGTGTGTATCGTACAAGATAAAAATATATTAACATTTTTAGAAATCTGAAAAGGGGTTGACATCGAAAATAGAAATAGTATAATTTTTCTAGGGGGGTCGGGGGGTCAGTAAATCAATAAATAATAAATATATTATATATAGTAAGACCTAAGACCTAAGATCAAGTGATAGATCCAAAAAAAATATTTTATTAACATTTTACAATATTAAAAATAATAGTCAACTAGAATAATACTGCTATAATTTAAGTATGATTCCTAAGATAATCTGGCAGACACATAAATTTGAATATGATGATCTACCACAAAAGTATAAACTCAACTCAATGTCCTGGAAACAAGCTTTTCCAGATTGGGAATATCGATATTTTTCTGATGTTGACGTAGAAAACTTTATTGAAGAATTTTATCCAAACTACTTAGATCTTTACAAGTCGATAAAACCTGGAATGTACAGAGCGGACTTCTGGAGGTACCTAGTAGTATATAAATATGGCGGTATGTATGCAGACATGGATAGCATCTACTCAAAAAACGGAATGCATGGACAAGATTGCACTTACTGTATGGACTTTGTAAAAAGATACCCTATAGATTTTAGCGGAACCCTAAATGTGTGCGTAGAGCATGAAACAAACGGGGAAGCTAGAGATGTGTTTACAAATGCATTTTTCTTGGCAGCACCTAATGATCCAGTGCTTAAAAAGGTTATAGACCTAATGGTTTATAAGTGCACTGAGATAGCAAATAACAAATATGAAAAGACTCCAGATTTTGTCTGGATAACTGGAACAGGTCCAGAAATGTATACTGCTGTAGTTAACAGAAATTTGCAGTCTGTAAAACTTGCTTGTTTTCCAGTAAGGCATGGCACATTCTACAAAGATCAAAGTGATATCGATATTCATCTAACTTGGAATATTGTAGTTGACTAGAATATATAGTATACTGTAGATATGAAGTGTGACTTTTGCAATAATCCAAAGTATGTAGAGCGTATTAACTCTAAAGGTATACTTGAAAACTTTTGCACTAGCTGCATTGAAAAATTAATTAAGGGCGGGAAATGAAGACAATAATCTGGGTAGGCATCGTAGCTATCCTAGTTCATATATGTGGGTTAATCCTACAAGTAAGAATGAACTAGGGGATATAGCTTAATCTGGTTAAAGCAATTGTCTTATATACAATCGACTTTGGGTTCAAATCCCAATATCCCTACAAGGAGATCAAATGGCTGAAATGTTTAATTACGACTTAATCAAGTCACATCCAAACTTTACTCAAATTGAAGAAAACATTTGGGTCATTAAAAACTTTATCTCAGACGATATTTGCGATTCACTGGTTGAATTTGCAGAGTCTACTCCAGAAAAAAAATGGTGGGAGAGAAATAAAAGAGAATGGTGGCATGGCAAATTCTTGTTTGCTGCTGAAAATCCAGAGATAGTGCAAACATTTATAGGTATTAAAGAAGAAATTGCAAAACTGTTCACAGATGACTGGTTCCTTAGCGATATGGCATCTATCCATAGAATGCAAAAGGGTGAAGGAATGTTTGAGCACTCAGATAACCCAACAGAAGACATGGGAAGAAATAATTTTGTAGAACTATCATTCGTACTTTATATTAGTGATTTTGAGGGGGGAGAAATATATTACCCTAGAATCGAAGGACCACATCCTGCAATGCCATTGCAATATAAGTCGGAAAAGGGAGATCTTCTCATACATCCTGGTGTAGGAAAGTATTTCCACGGAGTATATCCAGTAACTAGTGATAAAGTTCGATATGTCACAACAGCTTTTGCATACGACAAAAGAGTTAAAGAACTCAGAGATAAGGGTCTAGTATATGAAGATGCTAATTCTGGTCAACCAATAATAGATATTACTGAATCTCAAGCAACTGGAACAAATGGTCCTCTAGATGTCTAATGTCTACATGTTTGGTAATTCACACGTATCTAACTATGCTGCAGCACTTGAGTACTTTGGTAATCCTTATAGCTTAAAGTGGAGATCTTTTAACTCCGCCTCCCCTGAGCCATTTTATGGCAATTTAAAGCTTGAAGGTATCACATTTTCTTGGCTCATCCCTTCGGCTGCATGGACAGTTGTCGAGGATAAGACTGTTTTGGATAAAATGTCAGAAGGATTTAGTATTAATGAAGATGACATCGTTATTGTACATTGGGGAGATCAAGATATACTAAGACATCTTCCAGGACATAAAAATGAGATGTATCTTGTACAGGCATACATTAATAGAATTAAAGATTACTTTAGCTGTAGGGTTATATTTCTAGAGCCCGTCCCAATTCCTGAAGAATCATTTGTTTCACCAATTGAGGATTACAAGTATGTTTATTCTAGGGAAGATATTGTAGAAAGTTATGATAGCTTTATTAATATATTAAGAGACAATGCAGAAACAATATCTATTCAAGAGAATGTAATAAAGTCTTTGTATTTAAATGAAAATGAAACAGATGATGGAGCTCATTTAAACCAACAATACTCTAGAGGCCTTATAGCCCATATAAAGGCAGTTCTTGATGTCTGAGTATAGACCATATCCTGAAATCGCCTCAAAATGGCTACAGAGCCTTTATAAAGCATATGGGGTTCTTCTACCGCCGACGCACTTTTCGCACTTTCACTACACTAGAATAAACACGATAGGCTAATATATGAATAAAGAGTACATATTAGGTGATATATGGAAAATTGAAGATTTTATAACAGAAGAAGAATGCGCTACCATAATGTCTGACTGTATTAAAGAAGATGGATGGTTTGGCGATCCAGGCGCATTTGAAAATGGCAATAAGTCTTTGTTAAGCGAAGAAGCAAAAGATGTGCTAGATAAAATTAATTTAAGAATTATAGCAGTTATAGATAATGAAAAAGAAAAAGCAAATGCTGTTGCTATGATTCAAAGAATGACAACCTCTAGTGGGCCAAATGAAATCTGGGCTTTGCCACCACACAGCGACACACATGATGGCGGAGATAGTATGTATGTCACAAGAGGCTACGTTTTATATTATAACGATGACTTTGATGGCGGTGAGATAGAGTATGTAAATCAAGACACAATCATTAAGCCAAAATCAAGAATGTTGATATCTCATCCAGGAACAGAAGATTACTTACACGGAATTAAAAAGGTTACCAGAGGAACTAGATATATGACCACTGGATTTGTATTTGATATTGATTTTTGGTTTAAAAGAACTTTAGAAAAGTAAGAAACCCATTCAGAGGCGGATCCGAATGGGTTCTAGCACTTACGTGCATACATAGGGAGTTTTATCTCAACCCATGTAATACTATTTACTTCTATTTTTATTAAAAAATCTAATAAAAAAATTTTCTAATCTGCACTCCCAGCATCTACACTTTGACTGAATTTGTTGATCTAGTCTAAAGTATGGACTTTGCATTATTCTGTGGAAGTTGCGAGGTGACATATATAAATTATATCACTTATTCTTCAACTAGAATGTTATTCTCATCTAGCTTATCAAAAATAGCACTCATAAGATATTGAACTGCTGGTCTACTTTGATTAATTTTTTCTTCAGTTTCTTCTGCTGACATGCCAGATTGTAGACACATCATTGTATTGCCGTTCTGATAAACATTTGTCATTAATTCAATTACTGAATCTCTGTCTTTATTCATTTTCTTCTCCTGGAGTGTAAGAAGGGTCTGGTCCTAATAGATAACCCTGTTTATGATATTCTACCATTTTTTCTGTGTCTTGACTACCAACAACTTTATTAGCAATGAGTGTTAGCATATCATAAATTCTGTGAAGCATAATGTAATTAACCATGGGTAGGTTGTCTTCTAAATTTACTGGCTCTTCATTCATTTGGTCTTCCTAAATCTTCCCAAAATATTTCTCTACCCATGGAATCCGTAACTGGAATTGGGTCTGATTCTTTTTTAATCTTGTTTGTATTTATTTCTGACATCATCAACCTTTTTTACTATTTCAGAATAGTATTGGGAATCTATCCCTAAGTCTTTTCGATATGAACACGATAAACAATACATGTACATATCTTCTTCAATTGTCATGTTAGGAAATAGAGGGCCCTGATCCATTGGACATTCCAATTTAGATACAAGGCCCTCTTCTGAAAGCTTTATATATTCAGATACATACTGTATCTTCATAACTTCCTATTCCTCAGCATTGGTTGGAAATAGCAATAGCCATTCCTTTGCTTTTGGGGTCATACCCTTCCAAGCTGACCAATTGCTTCCGCCTTCGGTCATGTAGTACGTTATCTCTGCGTTTGTTACTGGGTCGAATAACTCTTTGTTACTCTTTAGGTTGAATTTCTCAAGTCTTTCAGGACCAAGATTTCCAAGCATATTTATCTGAAACAGTCCATAAGAACTATCTCCTGTATTCCTATTCCCGTTATATGCAAGCGGTCTTCCATTAGATTCACGCTTTGCTATGGACCAAGCTTTCTTAAGGCCTACTCCTTCGAATCCTACAGTCTTAAGTAGTAATACTAACTCTTTGTCTGTAAGCATCTCAGATGGCTTGTAAATTTCTTTACTGAACTTATCTAAGACTTCTTGCTTTAGTTGGGCTTCAGTTTTCACTAAAGGTTTTACAGTTAAAGCATTTGCAGGCGATCCAGAAAACAAAAACAATGTAATCATTGTTATTATTGTCCAGTCACGAACTAAATCGCTAAACTGCTGTTTTATATTCTCCATTGGCATTTCCTCCTCTAGAGATAACGAACTATAATCATAACATTCATATATAAGCGTTGTCAAGCCAGTCAACTAGAAATACGTCTCACATTTTGGTATTTTCAAAATATTTTTTTGCTCTAGACCTTTAAATAAAAGTTTGATACACTAGGACTTCACTCAAAAATTTAACACCGCAAGGCGGAGAAAAGGTCGTATATGTCTTATTTTACTGAAAAACCATTAAAGTATATTGATGAAAGCAATTCTTTAAATAATATTGAAAATCCCTATGAGAACTTTATTGCATTGTCTAGATACGCAAGGTGGGTAGAAGAGGACAATAGAAGAGAGACATGGAAAGAAACTGTAGATAGATATTTTTCTTTTATGTTAAATAACTTAAAGACAAATTTTGATTATACTCCAGATGATATTCTTGTTTCTAATTTAAAGCATGCTGTTTACAATAGAAATGTTATGCCTTCTATGCGAGCACTCATGACTTCTGGTGCCGCTCTTGAAAGAGACAACGTAGCTGGATACAACTGTGCATTTTTACCAGTTGATTCACCAAGATCATTTGACGAAACAATGTACGTACTAATGTGTGGAACAGGGGTAGGATTTTCTGTAGAATACAAATACATCAATAATCTTCCACCAGTTCCAGAAAAACTTGAAAAAACAGAAGACATAATTGTTGTAGAGGATTCAAAACAAGGCTGGGCAACTGCATACAGAAGCCTACTAGAAAATTTATGGGAAGGCAAAATTCCTTCTATTGATATTACCAATGTAAGACCAGCAGGAGCAAGATTAAAGACAATGGGTGGTAGATCGTCTGGACCACAACCATTAGTCAATTTGTTTGATTTTACAATTGCTAAATTTAAATCTGCGGCTGGAAGAAGCCTTAAGCCAATTGAATGTCATGACATAATGTGTAAGATCGGAGAAGTTGTAGTTGTTGGTGGAGTACGCCGTTCAGCCATGATCTCTCTTTCAAACATTAATGATATTGAAATGGCACAAGCAAAAGCAGGCAATTGGTGGGAAGGATCCCCACAACGTGCACTTTCAAATAACTCAGTTGCTTATTCACGCAAGCCAGACATGGAACAGTTTATTGCAGAATGGAAGTCGCTTTATGACTCAAAGTCAGGTGAGCGTGGAATTTATAATGTAGCTGCAGCTCAAGCTCAAGCTGCAAAATATGGAAGAAGTCCAGATATTCATTATGGAACAAATCCTTGCTCTGAAATTATTTTGCGACCATACCAATTTTGTAATCTTTCAGAAGTTGTAATTCGTGAGAATGATGACGAAGAGTCTGTGACACATAAAGTAAAGCTTGCAACTATACTTGGAACATGGCAATCAACACTAACAAACTTTGATTATATCCGTGATATCTGGAAAGAAAATACTGAAGAGGAAAGGCTTTTAGGAGTTTCCCTTACAGGACAATTTGGAAATAAGTTATTTGCTGGCAAGGCAAGAGATGTTGGTTCATTTGAATTAACAGAAGGTGGCGGACCAGTGTATGATGAAGAAATTGTAAGAAAAGATAACATGCTTCGACTTGAGCATATTCTTCAAAGAATGAGAACAAAAGCAAGAGAAGTCAATGCAATAGAAGCAGAAAAAATTGGCATTAATCCTTCTGCTTCAATTACATGTGTAAAGCCTTCAGGAACTGTTTCACAACTTGTAGGAGTGTCTTCTGGAATGCACCCTTGGCATTCTCAGCACTACATCCGCACAGTTCGTGGATCAAAGGGAGATCCAATCTCAGTATTTTTGAAAGAAGTTGGAATTCCAGTTGAAGATGATGTCATGAAGCCAAATGATACATACGTATTCTCATTTCCAGTAAAAGCACCAGAAGGGGCTATTGTTAGAAATGATTTAACAGCAATTGATCACTTAAATATTTGGCTTGTCTATCAACGTGCATGGTGTGAGCATAAACCTTCTATTACAGTTTCTGTAAAAGAAGATGAGTGGATGGAAGTCGGAGCTTGGGTATATAAGCATTTTGATGAAGTGTCTGGAATTTCATTCCTTCCTCATTCAGATCATTCATATAAACAAGCACCATACCAAGAAGTAACAAAAGAGGAATACGAAGAGCTTCTTTCAAAGATGCCAACCAACATTCGATGGGAAGACTTGTCTTTTTATGAGACAGAAGATGGAACTTCAACAAATGCTACTCTTGCATGCAGCTCAGACGGAAACTGTGAGCTTGTAGATATTTCAGCATAATGGTAGAATAAAGTATTGGGTAACACCAAAATTCTGGGCACACCGCCCAAAATGGAGATGATAAAATGGCTAAATTCGATAAAGCGGATTTAAACAAAGATGGAAAGGTAACAATGACAGAACAGATCCTAGCAGCTCTTGGAACATATGCTCGTGCATTTCTTTCAGCAGCAATTGCTTTGTACATGACTGGAAATACGAATCCAAAGGACCTTCTTATGGGTGGAGTGGCAGCTGTTGCCCCAGTTATTTTGAAGGCTTTGAGTCCAAGCAACCAAGAATATGGTTTCAAGTCACCAGCTAAATAAATAGTCAATTAGAAATACTCCTGTGCTAAAATTGGTACAGGAGTATTCCTATTTAGGAGACTATGGCAAATGGCAGTAACAAAAAACTTTGAAGTAGATCAAAATGCTACTTTCACTTTTGAGGTTCAATATACCTTAGATGATGAAACTACGCCTATTGATATTACTGGTGCATCTGCAAAAATGCAGGTACGTGATACACAGGGTGGGTCTAAATTAGCTTTTACACTAACATCACCAAGTGGTGGAATTGTAATAGATGGTCCAACTGGAACAGTATCAGTAAAAATGACACCAACTCAAACAAATAAGCTATTCTATCCAAAGTCTGCCTATGACATTATGATGATCGATTCTAATGGGAACAAAATAAAACTCCTAGAGGGTTTTATGACGCTCAGTAGATCGGTTACCATATAATGACTGAAAAAGTAATAGTTAAAGAAACTAAAAACAAAGTAATCGTATCAACTCCAGGTCCGCAAGGCCCTAGAGGTAGAACTATTTTAAGTGGAACTGGTACACCAGCTGCTAATCTAGGATTAACTGGAGACTTTTACTACAACACAGCAACAACAGATTTTTATGGCCCAAAGCTTAGTGATGTAAGCTGGTCAGATGCAACAATCATTAAATTTATACAAGAAGGCGCAGAGTATGCGTATACAACTTCATGGGAGCTTGCTCAAGTTGAGGGCCCTGTAAATAATAACTACTATGTGGAGATAACACACAATTTAGGATTCTATCCAAACGCTACTATAAAAGACAGTGCAGGAGATTTAGTAGAAACAGGAATAGATTATAGCAGTACAAATAAAATAACACTGACAATGGCTCAACCATTTTCAGGGACAGCATACCTGTCATAAAGGAGAATAAAAAATGGCTAGAAAATTTTTAGTTAGTTTAGATCTCAATAAAAATGAGTTACTAAACGCTAGACTACAAAATCTGTCCTCCGACCCATCTTCACCAGTGGCAGGTCAGATTTATTACAACACACAAGATAATGTAACGAAGTTCTATGACGGAACCCAGTGGGTTGCAGGTGGATCTACAAAGTTTGGAAGCACTGCAGCACGTCCTGCAGCATCAAAGGCTGGAACGCTGTATATCGATACAGAGACCAGTACTATATATTTAGACAATGGAACATCTTGGATTCAAGCCACAGTAAATGCTTCAGACGTAGCTGATGCAATAGATGCTCATAATAATTTAACAACAGGAGTTCATGGAGTAACTGGAGATGTAGTAGGAACTTCAGATACACAAGATCTTTCAAATAAAAGAATTATAGATACACTATACTTTACAGATGGTGTAACGATTGCAAACGAAGGCGAAATTGCTATTCGTTCTGGAAGCCATGATTTTGATATTCAGGCTAACTATGGAGACCTGAACCTTAAGTCAACAGCTGGAGATGTAAATGTTACATCAGATAATGGAGACATTATCCTTAATCCAGACGGATCAGCATATATTGGTTCAGTAACATCTGGAAACGAAATTGCAACAAGAAATACTCTAGACTACCTTATCGGAGATAACACCGTAGACGGGTCTACAGGAAATACTGTTAAGGATAGAATTGATTCAGCAATTAATAACCTTATCGACGGAGCCCCTGGTCTTCTAGATACACTTAATGAAATTGCAGCTGCAATTAATGACGATGAAAATTATTTCACAACAGTAACAAATGCAATCAATACTAAGCAAAATACATTAATAGCACAAAATGGTATTGAAATTGATTCAGACAATATTTCAGTAAAGCTAGGAACTGGACTTGCATTTGATGGCTCTGGAAACATTGTTCCAGATAGCGGTTACGGTGTAAGAAAGCATGCAGAAAGCATAGGAGATGCTAGCGCAACATCTTATCAAATAAATCATGGATTTAATACAAAAGATGTTACTGTACAGGTTTTCCAAAATGCTGCAGATTACGGACAAGTTGAAACAGATGTAGAGCATACTAACGTTGACTATGTAACAATTAAGTTTGCTTCAGCACCAGCACTTAATGAGTTCAGAGTAGTTGTAACAGGATAACATGTCAAGAAAATTTAAGTCCTTACTTAATTTACTAACACTCGCCTCCGACCCAAGTGGGTCGGAAGGTGATGTGTTTTTTAATACAACAGAGAAGGCCTTAAAAATTCATAATGGAACAACTTGGGTTAATATAGCTAAAAGCGATGACCCAACTCCATTTTATATGCATACACATACATATGATGGGGATGTACATACAATTGATATAAATGACCCAATAACATTTAAAGATTTTTCTGGTAATGGGGTACAGCTAACTCTTCCTATAATTGATGCCGTTGATGGAGGTGCTCCAGTAGATAATATTAGTAATCCCACTGCACAACAATTAACTTTGTTTGATGGCGGAGATCCAAGCGGTAATACAATATATTCATCAGACCCATCTTGGGATGGTGGTAGCTCATCTGATGAAGAGGGAACACCAATAGATGGAGGAGGCGCATAATGGCAATTAGAATTCAGCTAAGAAGAGACGTGTCTTCAAATTGGACTACAAATAATCCAATCCTTCTTCCAGGAGAAATTGGAATAGAGACAGACACACTGAAATTTAAAATTGGAAATGGTTCAAGATGGAACGCAACATCTTCATATGCATTTAAATTGGGGGAAGCTAATGGAGTCGCTACACTAGGTCCAACAGGCAAGATATTAACATCTCAGCTACCAGACTCCATATCTATGGATGCAGAGCTAACTGCTGCTCTATCAGCATTAACTACATCAACAATTTCAGAGGGCTCCAATAAATATTTTACAAATCAAAGAGCTATAGATGCAACAGCTTCGGCTATTGCAAATGCAATATCTACAGCATCAATAGATGCAACCAATAAGGCCAATACCGCTAAATCAGAAGCAATTGCATCAGCACTATTAGATGCAACAAATAAAGCAAATGCTGCACAGGCTGCTGCCATTGCCGCAGCTGAAGAGTCTGCAGCTATTGCTGATACAATTACAATAGAGTTAGCAATTTCAGCAGCATCAGAGGATACAGATTTAAAAATTGCATCAGAGGTAACAAATAGAAACAATGCTATTAGCACAGCAATATCAAATGAAATAACAAATAGAAATATTGCAATTCAATCTGAAATAAATTCACTTACAACATCAGATATTCCAGAAGGAGACAGTCAATATTTTACGTCTGGAAGAGTTCTTTCTGTAACTGAAAATTTATATGATCCTATAGGTTCATCAGAAGATACATTATCTAGTGCAATTGCATACACAGATGCGCTTGGCAACAACATTGGTAACTCATTGGGAGATTATGTTCTTGAGGCGGATAGAAATAATCCTAGTGGATTTGCAGGTCTAAATTCTTCAGGAAAACTTTTAGACTCAGTAATACCTGACTCAGTTAATTCATATACAGATCAAAAAATTGCTGATCTTGTAAACTCAGCTCCAACAACTTTAGATACACTTGCCGAAATTGCTACAGCATTGCAAAGTGATCAGTCAGCCGCAGCTGCATTAGCCACACTAGTTGGCACAAAAATATCTGAATCTGATGCAGCAGCAACATATGAGACTATCCCTAATGTTGCTTTAAAGGCACCAATAAATAGTCCAACATTTACAGGAACAGTATCGGGAATAACAAAATCAATGATTGGTTTATCAGATTTAGATAACACATCTGATTTAAATAAACCAATTTCAACAGCAACACAATCTGCATTAGACTTAAAATCAAATAAAGTTGTATCTACAGTATATGCAAATACATCTTATACAACAAGCTCTTCAGATTTGTTTAAGTTAATAGAAATGTCAGGCGGAGGAACATTAACAATATCTGACTCTTCTTCTATCCCAGTAGGATCATCAATAGAAGTTTTGCAGACAGGAGATTCTCAAGTAACCATAGCTGGAAGTGGATTTATTCCAAATTCAACACCAGGATTGAAGCTAAGAACAAAATGGTCTTCTGCAACATTACTAAAAAGAGATTTGAATTCTTGGGTTGTAATAGGCGATTTGAGCGCCTAAAGTGGTAACTAGATTTTATGGAATTAAAACTGGAACTAGAAAAGTTTCAGTTCCTAATCTTATAGGAATTAGCAAAAACACAGCAAGAATAAATTTAAGTAATTTGGGTTTAACGTATTTAGAGCAAACCACCCCAGGAAATTCTTTAGCAGATAATGATGTAGTATCTATTCAAAACATTGAATCAAATAAAGTTGTACCAATGGGTACAGTTATTCAGTACACATATAAGGTATTTACCTTTACCCCGCCTTACTTCCCACCGTTCTTCCCACCGTTCTTCCCTCCACACTTCCCACCATTCTTCCCACCGTTCTTCCCACCACACTTCCCGCCATTCTTCC
>Ga0222712_10004742_pt1 | contig 14079 bp, 10 predicted proteins | sample C33_657DmetaG_FD_165043 | JGI IMG/M metagenome (GOLD analysis project Ga0222712, IMG submission 165043) | Estuarine water microbial communities from San Francisco Bay, California, United States - C33_657D | ecosystem: Environmental > Aquatic > Marine > Unclassified | place: USA: California... | reverse complement strand
GTCCCGGTTCGAGTGGACGACGACGTTTAGTGAGTCACGACTCGTCGTGAGTCCCGGTTCGAGTGGACGACAACGTTTGTTGAGTGACGACTCAGAATGAGTCCCTCTGACGCGCGTCCACGCGCGGCGGCGGCGGCGGCGACGCAATCGCGCGCGAAAGCGTCGCGTTCGATGCCGAAATCGACGAAAGCGAGCGATGGAGCGATCGAGGAAATCATCGACGAACGCGGAGAAGTGCGACGGGATGAGGGAAGCGCGCTGACGCGCGTGTTCGCCCCGCTCGGGGCGAGCGATATCAGCGCGAAAGGCGCGCACGCGGAGTATCGAAAAGTGAACGTCCCATCGCATAGGTTCGCGCCTTTGCGCGAGCACTGGATGGCGCTGTACGAACCGGTGACGAAACAGATGAAGATTGATATGCGTATGAATTTAAAACTGAAGAAAGTGGAGCTGAAGACGACGGAGAAGACGGAGGATGAGGGGGCGCTGCAAAAGAGCGCCGAATTCGTCAAGGCGTTCTTACTCGGATTCGACGTGCAAGACGCCGTGGCGCTTTTGCGGTTGGATGATTTGTTTTTAGAGTGCTTCGAGTTGAAGGATGTGAAGACGTTGCGTGGGGAGCACATGTCGCGCGGGATAGGACGGTTGGCGGGGAAGAACGGCAAGACCAAGTTTACGATTGAAAACGCGACGCGGACGCGCATCGTCATCGCCGATCAACACATTCGAATCTTGGGTTCGTTCCAGAACATCAAAGTCGCGAGAGATGCGCTTTGTTCCCTCATCCTAGGATCGCCTCCGGGGAAGGTATACAGCCGATTACGCGCCGTCACCGCTCGGCTCGCCGAACGATTCTAGCGCTCGCCCTCTCGCGCTCTCGCCATCATTCCTAGTCCTCTCTCGCCCGCGATTTTTCGCACACCCCACGTTCGCTCTCGCTCTCCTCTTTCCTCCACGTCGCATTTCCCGTCGTCGTGCTCTTGTCATTCCATCGTACGCCGTACGCGTTCCGTCCGCCGTCGCGCGGGGCATGCCTCTTGAATCCCAACTCGTCGTCGCCTTATCCCTCATTCTCTCGCCCTCGCGCCGACGTTCTCCAAACGTCCGCAGACCCCATCGCGTTCGTTCGCCATGCCCTCGAACGCGTCGAACGCGCGGTCGTGTGACTTTCGCACCAGTCTCAAAAGCGCATACACGCACGCGTGGCGTCGACGCGCGCTCGCTCGCGGCGGCGCGGCGCGCGCGAGCGAGCTCGCTCGCGGCGCGCGAGCGAGCTCGGATGACCAAGTCTCGAATTCGTCATCGAAAGACGTCGAGCCGAAGAATTGGAAATACGCGTACTTGTTCGACGGCGCGTGTCCGGTGTGTCGATCGCTGAAGAGCGCGCTGGAGAGCACGGGGAAAGGGAAAGGGAAGGTGTGGTACGTGGATATCTCGGACGCGAGCTACGACGCGCGAAAGCACCAAGGGATAACGTTCGAACAAGCGATGGAGACGATACACGTGTTGAAACGAGACGGTGGAGAACCGTTGACGGGATTGCCCGCGATCGAGGCGTTATTTTCCGAAGTTGGTATGGGGTGGGCGGTGAAGCTCGCGACGATGCCGGCTATCGGGTTAGCGGCGAGCGTGATGTATAAGTTGATCTCGTCGAATCGGTTGAAGCTCGGGGGGGCGATGGGGGCGAGCGTGATGGCGCTGGGGAGAGTTGGGATGGAGATCCGGGGCGAGAAGGCGTCGTGCGCGGAAGGGGATGAATGCCGAGGTATCGCGAACGTGAAGGTTGACGAAAACGCTCGCGGCGGCGAAACGGAGGCTGAATCGTTTGAGTCGATGTACGCCGAAGGACCAAAGGCAATTTTAGGGGCGTACGCAAGCGGCGGAATTGTGAGCGCGGCGATCGTCAATGTGCGCACGGGAGAGATTGAATCCGAACTTTTGAAAGAGTCACTCGAGGATGGGGCGTTGCTGGATATCGACGCCGTCGGCGCCGCGTTGAAGTCGCTCACGAAGCAGTTGAAGTGGCAAGGAGGCGTCGCCATCGCGCTTCCAGGGGTTTGGCACGCCGATGAAAAGCTCGCTGGACGCAGCATTTACTCTGCGATCGAGTCGGTGAGCCCGCTCGAGGGTAGACGCGAACGGGAAGAGACCGAGGAGTTGCTGCGCAACGCCGTCGGCTTGGACGTCACCGTTGTCACGGGCGCCGAGGCGCACGGCTACGGTCATCAAGATTTATGGGGCGACGCTGCGCGACGTCTGAAGATTGGCGAAAACGCGGATGGCGCGATGAATGGATTGACTGGGGTCGTCACCGCTGGGCACGAGGCCATTCACGTCGCGCTCTTCAAGGACGGAGTGTTACGCACAAACGCCGACTTCAGAGAAGCCGATCTCGCGATTTCATGGGTCGAACCCGAATGGGCGAACGCCAAGCCACCACCTGCAGACTGTACAGACGAAGAGCAGTGGTCCGCGTGGGCGACGCGCATCGCCGTGCATCTCGCCAAGGTCGAAGCGTGCCGCTGTGCGCGCGGTGGCTTGAAGCGTTGGGTCGTGAGCGGCAGCGCCGCGCAAAATTTTGACAAGTGGTCGAACCTCGTTCCCAAGCTCAGCGTCGTTCAAGCTGGTAAGGCTGCGGCGCCGCTCTTGAAGGGTGGTTCCAACCAGTTGGAGGGTGTTCGTGGCGCCGCCGCCGGGGGCGCTTTCCGATTTAGGTACACCGCTGATGTCCGTCGCGTTCGAGCGGCCATAGGCAAGGAAGTTGGACGTTCGCCGCAACTTGTTTCTTCCATTCAGCTTCGTGAGCTTTTTGACAAGTTCGGTGGCGATATCAACGAAGATAAGATTGACTTGGATGCGTTTGTTCGCATGGTTTCGGCGATGGGCGTTCGCCTTCCTGAGGATGAGGTTCGTGAACTTGTGTGCGACATTGACATCGCGTGTGAACAGTCTGTGACTTTCGATCAATTCGAAACGTGGTACAAATCAGTGATTGGCACCGAAGTCGCGCAAGTTCTTCACACCGAATCCGCTGTGGACCAAGTACTCGCTGAAGAAATGGGTACAGGGCGCGCGGTTGTGCTTCAAGTGGGCTTCACGTCGTGCAATCCGTGCAAAAAGTTTTTGCCCCATTTCGAACAAAGCGCGCGAGATAACCGAGAGAAGGCTCGTTTTGTTCGCATTTATGGTAACGAGAATGCGAGCACGATTCATCTCGCTCGCGACCGATTGTCTGTCAAGTCAACGCCGACCTTCTTTGTGTTCAAGGATGGCAAAGTCACACACGTGCACAGCGGGTCAAATGAAGAAAAATTCGATGACGCGCTCGCCGAGCAGCTCGGTGCACTCCCCGTCGGGACATTTGCTCAAAAGTACCCCGCCCCAGTTCCTACTCCGCCGTAACCATCGCTACACTATCCACATCCCTTCGCATTTTTTCAAGACTATTGTTTTCCAAGTGTGTTTCGTCCATCGAAACATTTTGGAGATGTTCACTATACCATCGCAAACGCTCGCGCGCGATATCGCGAGCGCCACGGATACGTCACGTACAGATTTTTGAAGCAAAATTCAATTCATTTCTCTTAATTCTTTCACTTCGCGCGCATTCATATCGTCTTAAACCAAACCCCGAGCGTTTTGGACTGAGTCAAAAAGTGCACTTTAAAAAGCTCGGCGCGGCGTCGCCTAGTTCCTCAGTGTCCGCCCGCCGGCTCCGCCGTCTCAGGCGCGCGCGCGTGAGCAGTTCGGAACGTTCTCTATCGTTCTCTACGCGCATCGCTCGCGCTCGCCCGTCGTCGTCGTCGATACCGTCGTCGAGGTCGTTCGTTTAGCACACAGATTTGAATTTTTGAATTTTTGTACGCGCCAAGGCGACTGATGTCCAAGAGTTTACAAGTTCACGTCCCTTCGAGGACGCCCCTGGGCGAGCGAAGTGAGTAAAAGTCCTCGTTCGAGCGAACGCCTCGCGTTTGCGCGCTAAGAACACGCCGACGAAAGGTAGAGGAGTGGATAGAAGCCATCGGTTGACTGACGTGCGTTTGAATTATTTTTTTATTTTCGCGCGTGGCCGCAGGTAATGACATGTCTTCGGTGTCTAAATTCCCAGCGAGCAAGTTAAAGCTCGATGATCTATTTTTACACTGGCTATCGTTGGAGGAGAGCCAGAAGTTGGTGTTTGAGCTGTTGAAGGATGCGAAAACCGGGCGGGCGCTGCGGCAGCCGTCGTTGGCGACTGCGTCGGCACAGACGAGGGACTTACAAGGAGGCATCGGGACGCCGCCGCGGAGTCCACAAAAGGGAACACGAAATGTTTCAGCGTTTTCACCATCGCAAAAGCCTTTATCGAGGCAGTCTTCATTTATGAATCGCATGGCGTTTGAGACTCACGCGATTCCGACATTTTACAAACCGGGAGGCGAAGGCTTGAGCGAAGAAGTGAATGCCAAGAAAATGGCGCTCGCGGAGGTTCTGTTCGCAAAACGGGCCGCCGAACACGTCGACGGACCTTTGGGCATGAATGTTGAGCAGTTTGGGGACGTCGTACACGAAGTCATTGGGTTGCCACGATTTTTCGCCAAGCGAGTGATGAAGCTCGTCGCGGGTGGCGACGCCACCACGGTCACGAGAGAGCAGTGGTTTAGGTATTGGAACCTCACACTTCGACGACTAAAGGATTCAGAAAGCGCGATGTTTGAGATTTTGCGACAGCCCGGAGCAAAGTCGTTGGTTTACTCTGATTTTAACGATGTGCTTACGTCGATGGTACAAACACACCCTGGATTGGAATTTTTACGGCATACGCGAGAGTTTCAGGATCGCTACGTCGAAACTGTCATCTACCGAATATTTTACGACTGCAACACGCACTGGAATGGTAAGTTGACCCTTCGAGAGTTGAAACGATCGGACTTGTTAGAAATGTTGTTGCGAGTGGAAGAAGAGGAGGACATCAATAGAATGTTGAAGTATTTTTCTTATGAGCACTTTTACGTGATTTACTGCAAGTTTTGGGAACTCGACACCGATCACAATTTTTACATCGATCGTGAGGATCTGTTGTGCTACGGTAACCACGCGTTGACGTATAGAATTGTGGCAAGAATTTTTGACCAATCTGGGCGACCGTTTAAATCGGACAAACCCGGGAAGATGTGTTACGAGGACTTTGTCTGGTTCATCTTGAGCGAGGAACATAAAAACCACCCGATGGCGCTCGATTACTGGTTCAAATGCATCGACACGCACCACGATGGCGTGATCACGGCGGAGGAAATCTTCTATTTTTACGAGGAACAGATCCAGCGAATGGAGTGCTTGGCGCAAGAGCCAGTGTTGTTTGAAGACATTTTGTGCCAGTTGATGGACATGCTCAAGCCTGCGGTAGATGGTCGAGTGACGCTGAACGATTTGCGCTCGAGCAAAATGAGCGGGAACTTTTTCAATGTTTTGTTCAACATGAACAAGTTCATCGCTTTCGAAACGCGAGACCCATTTTTGATGCGACAAGAACGCGAAGAGCCGCATTTGACGGAGTGGGATCGCTTCGCCCGTGGCGAATACCTCCGTCTGTCGCTAGAGGAAGACGACGAAATGGAGACCAGTTCAGACCTTTGGGGAGCGTCCACGATGTAACGATTAGGTATTAATGAAGTAGAATGTAATTGTAAAGAGATTTAAAGTTTTGAACGTTTGCTTGTCGTGACCCAGTGCTCCTACAATCGCGGTTGAAAGACGTACATGCTCACCGGATACAGCTCTACGGGAAAACCAGTCTGATAACGATGCTCAACAACCTTCATTCCCGCTTTATTTATGATGTACAAGAAATATTCGTGACTCCTCGTGATAGACGAATCCTCCAAGTCGAGGATGAATCCCTCCTTTGCGTTGTTCTCCTTCAAGACGATGATCCCGCCTGGCTTCAATCCGTCGCCACACCGCTTCAAAAACGCCACCAAATCATCATCCGTCAAGTGTCCAACGCACCACTGAATCCATATCGCGTCATATCTCGCGCGTTCGGGAACGAACTCCTCCAAAGGAACCTTAAAAAATCCCACCGCTCGGTGCCCGTCGCTCCGCTTCGCCCCCGTCACGTTCTCATCCGCGCGCGCCGCCTGCAGGAAATGCCCCACTGGCTCCACTAAATCCACCTCATCGAAGTATTTAATCAAAAAACTCGACGTCACGCGTCCGACGCCCGCGCCGCAATCCAGCGCCGTCGCTCGCTCCCCGCTCGCCGCTCGAGCGCGCAACGTCTCCCCGTACGTCGCTCGCAACAACGCCCCGTTATCCCGCGCATCGACGTCGCTCACGCGGCCAAATCCTCCTAAAACCCCTTCCACGTTCGCGTCCACGGCGTCCCAATACTCGATCCCTCGCGCGTACCACAGCGGTTTGCCTTCGCTCGTCGTCCCGCCGCGAGCGACGCGCGCCCAAAACACATCGTGCGACCCGAGCGCGCGCCCCAGGTCGTCTCGCCCTTCGAACGTCGCCTTCGATGTCTTCTGCGAAGACTTCCGCGCGTGCGCCATCGGTTGACGCACGACGTCCTCGGACGAATGACGTTCTCTCTCTCTCTCGCGCGTCGCTCGCCCGCGCCCATCCGTCGTCTCGAGCTCAGAAGTCTCTTCATTCCCCGACGCGCATTCGCGCGCGCGTTCGCGCGCCCATCGATCGTTGTCGTTCATCGTGGTGTCGCATTCTTTCGTACGCCGCGATGTCGCGATCGAGCGCGACGCAGCTCGCCGTCGCCGTCGTCCTCGTCGGCGTCCTCGGCGGGGCGTTGCAATTGCACAAGCTCGCCTCGATCGACGCCTCGGGGCGCGAGTTCGCGAAGACATCGAACGCGCAAAAGGTGATGTTCTTATTGCCGTTCGCATTCGCCAAGGCGATGGCGAACTTAGTCGCCGGGGCGGTGGCGGATGATCGAGGCCGACGTCCCGTCGTCGCGTTCGGGTGGTGCGTCGGCGCGCTCGCCCCGGCGTTGGGCGCGCTCGCGGCGGCGCTCGAGAACGGCGGATTCGTCGCGCTCACGATTTCCTTTGCGTTTTTAGGCGCGTCGCAAGGTCTGACGTGGACCGCGCTCGTGCTCGCGGCGATTGATATTTGCGGCGGTGCCAAGCGGGGATTCGCCTCTGGGTTGAACGAAACCGTCGGGTACACGTCAATCGCGGCGTTCGCGCACGTCTACGGCGCGATGGAACGCAGATTTGTGCGGTGTGCGTGGACGACGACGACGCGAAGCGCGGCGTGCGAGCGGGCGAATGTGGCGCAGACGTGCGAGACGCCGGATGATTGGAGAAGCGCGTGCGTCGGCGCGTGCGCGTGTCGCGGGTACGCGGGAGCGCCGATGTACGTCGAGCTCGGGATGTGCGCGTTCGGGCTCGCGCTCACGGTGTTCGCGCTGAAGGAGAGTTTAGGTCGTCGGCGGTTCGCCGTGGGTGGTTGGGTAAACGATACGGACGACGACGACGAGAATGGGGATAAAATTACGGCTCAAGGTGGAATGCAAAAGCGTGGTGGAGAACGCGACGAACGCGGCGGGTCGGTCGCTTTCGCCTCGGCGCGAACGGAGACGCTCCGCGAGGCGATGTATCGCACGACTTGGGGAAACAAGAGCACCGCAGTGGTGTGTTTCGCCGCGTTTTGTTCAAACTTTGAAACTGCCGTCGCGTGGGGGCTCATGTCGGTGTGGGCGCGTGACCAACTGTCGCTCACCGGGCACCAGCGCGACGTATTTACCGCCTGTTACTCCTTCATGAAGGGATTCACGCAACTCGGCTCGGGAATGCTCAGCGACAAAGTCGGTCGCAAGGCGCCGATGGCGTTTGGTTTAATCGGTGGCTCATTCGCTTTGTTGATCGCCGTCTTTGGCGCTGGATTCAGGGGATATTTTACCGTCGGCTCGACGAATCCAGAAAGGCTCAAGTCTGCTGAGTACGCCGCACTGACGATATCGTCGATGCTCCTCGGTTTTTGCACCGGCGTCACGTACCCGGTGCTCGCCGCCGCTGCGGTTGACCACGCGCCGGATCAAGCGCATTATGCTTACACCGTAGGCGTCGTGCGGTTCTGGCGCGATTTAGGTTACGCCATGGGCGTCCCACTCGCTGCCATCGCAGACTCGTCGTCCACTGAAGTTGCTTTAATATTGGTCGCGGTCTTCATGTTAGCCGCAGGAGTCGCCGTGGCGAAAATCTATGTCGAACAAATCCCTACCTCTGCAAATGCGGGGTACGTAGAAACGTTGTCGGAAGAGCCGGACGAACTAGATCAAAGTGACGTAGAGCTCTCGCGATACACCTGACGCCCGTCGCTTCCGATGTAAATTATTTCAATACGATAGTAGCCGCCTAGAGCTACCGCGCCGCACTCTCCGACCGCCGGCGCGAGCATGGTCCTCCTCGTCTTATACGTCAGCGCCGAACTCGAAAACGTCGAAAGCATCGTTTTCCCCGCCCCGGAGTATCACTACTGTTTCGACGTCAAGGATGGTCAAAGCGGCGAGGAACGCAAGGGCGTCTTCATGTGCGCCGAAGACGTCCAAGAGCTCGAGAACTCTCGCGGCGAGGCCAACTTCGTGCTCAAGTTCCCCGACAGCAAGAAGCAAGCGTCGGTGGTGTTCACCGAAGTCAAAGGTCTTACCACATCCGGGGTCATCGCGAAGAGCGGGGAGTTCGTCCCGGTGATGGCGTTCGAGTGCCGCGGGCTCGAGTTGGAGACGTGGTACCCGACGAAAGGCGCGGTGATTAAGAGCGTCGGAGGCACGACGTGGAGAGACGTGGATTTGAGCGAAGATCCCGACGGTTGGTTTGAGTATTGCGAGGGCGCTGGAGAGAGCGTCGGGGTGACGGATTTGCGGTTTGAAATCCGCAAGCACAAATAGACGATGGACCGAGCGAGGCGACGATCTTGGGCAACGATGTATAGAACCGCTAGAACGCATGTTACATAAGCTAGAAAAGTACACGCGCGAGTAATTTCGCGCTGCTAATGATGCCGCACCGACTGCCCTTTCGGTACAAAGAACCGCGCTACGGCGACGAACTTCATGAACATGAAGAGTCCCGCGAACGCGCACAACGCGAAAAACATGAGCGCCATCAAGTGTCCACTCTTCGCTTGCTTGTAAGCCTTGTCTAGTTTATGTCTCATGTCTCGCATCGCCGTCTCGCTCGTGCTAAAATCAATCTCTAATCCGTCGATCAATCGTCCTCGCGTCGTCGCCTCTTCGCCGATTTCGCGGCTCATGCGTTTTAGCAGCTTCACCTTGCCTCGCAACCCGTCCACTTCGTCGTCTAAATCGAACGCACGCGGCATCGAGAGCTGGACTTCCCCGTTCGATGCGTGCGGGCGCGACGTCAGACCCGCGTTGGAGGCACCGTACGCGGTGGCTGGACGCGCGTAGGACATCTTGACCGCCGGGGACAAACGATGCGTTGAGCGATGGATAGCGCCGTTCGGTGAACGCGCGGATGACGTGGGACTCACGAACGACGACTTCGAGCTGGGGCGTACGTCGCGGGAAATCGAACTCGACGTCGGTCGCGCGGAGGAGTGCGGAGGACTTCGTCGAGGCGCGCCGTTCGAGCCGCGCGGACGGTGGACGCGGAATCAACGCGATGAGGCGATGTTTGAGAGATGCCGATGGAATTTCATAGCGCGTGCGCGCGCGATCGTCTAACAGTGCGATCCGATGATGACTAGTTCGCGCGGCGACGCTTGGCGTCGACTGGGAATTCATCAGGCGCGTCCGTCGGGTCGTATTGGTCACCGTCGTCTGCGTCGAAATCCACTGGTTCGGGGAGGTACGCGTCGTCCTCTCGCGCGTCATCGGATGCATCTCCCGCGTCATTTGGCGCCCCCGGCGATGGCGCCGCGGCACCGCTCGCGGCTTGCGTCGCGATGAACGCGGCGGCTTTCTTTGACGCCTTCATGCGCAGCGTCGCGCACTTGACCGCCATTCGCGTCAATTCCGCCACGACCGATTGGTCTTGTTTCGCGCGCAACACCTCGACGCGCGCGAGGGCGTCACGTAATTTCTTATCCAAGCCGTCGAGCGTCTCCGTCGTCGCTTCGATGGCGCTCCGCTTCGCCGCGATCGCGCTCTCCGCGCTCTGCAACGCTCGCAACAATCCCGGCGGATCGTTCGATTCTTCCAGTCCTTTCTCGTCTAACAACCCCTCTGGGACGTCCGTCGCGAAGCGCGCTGACGCTTCATCGAACTCGTGCTCGGCCTTTTCCATCTTGACCAACAATTTCGCCAACGCCGCGTTGTCGCCGCTCAACGCCGGGAGCTCCGCCAAGTCGCGCTTATTCTTTCTCACTTCCGTCGCCCCCGCGCTCGCGCTCGCCCCGGCTCTCGCCCCGTCCTCTCTTCTCTCGCCGTCGCCATCCAACCACGTCAACACTGGTGCTGATCCAAACACTTTCCGTTCGTCCCAAATCCTCAGCACCTTGCGCGTTCGCTCCGCCGTCGTTTCATCCGTCGCCGCCACGTCGCGCACCGCTTTCGGGGCGTACTTCACCATCGCATCCGCCCAATCGCTTCCTTTCTTCCTCGCGTTCTGCACTATATCGCTCGCCAAGTACAAATACGCTAGCTTTTGCCCTCGCGGCGCTCGTTCGAGCTCGCTCGCCCACGTCTGCGCGAGCGCCCTCGCGTGCTTCCGATGGAATATGCACCAGTGCGACAGAGTCTCGATCGATTGCGCCGTCGCGTTCAGCGACGACAGTTTCACCGCGAACGCTCGCGATTGTTCCATCGTCCTATGGCGTCTCTCCGACCGTGCTTTCGATTCAATTCAATTCAGATCGTTTCGATCCAATCCAATCCAATCCAATGCAATCCAACGCCTGGTCGCACTCACACGTCGACGCGATCGCGCGCGATCGCGATCGCTCGATCGATCGACCGCCTTGGCGTCACCGCGTTCGCCCTTCTGTCGACGCTTTGCGCGTTCGTGACGTCGTCCGCGCGCGCGCGGTCGAGCTCTGCGGCGTCGCGCGCCGATGCGCGCGCGGCTCGTCCTCGCTTTCACCCTGTTCATCGCTTCGTCGAACGCATTCGCGCGCGATGACGACGTCGAGGCGTGCGCGCGCGCGCACAGGACGTGCGTGGACGACGTGCGCGCGGCCGCGGAAAGCGACCCTGCGCTGCTTCGCGCGCGCGAGCGACGACGTCGCGCGCCCGATTCGCGCGATGACGGCGTTGATTTTGGTGATCACGGCATCGGCGTCGAGGGAGTGCGCGTGACGTCACACGCCGAGGCGATGGATTTCGGGTGCTGCTTGTTCGCGACGAACGAACGGTGGTGCAATAATAATTCGATGGATTGGGGGTCGGCGAACGCGAGCGAGCGGGCGCGAGCGAAAACGCTCGGCGCCGAGGTGTTGTTCAACGCCAGCGCGCGTTTCCATGCGAAGGCGCGAATCGCGGCGTTAGAGCTGTTGAGTGCGGACGCGCGGGCGTGCGCGCCGCCGAAAGGGGCGACGACGTGCGATGAGGCGTTGATCGAGGCGTACGCGCGAGCGGGCGAGAGCGGCGCGGAGGTCGGGTTCGTTCGAGCGGGCGAATGGCTGATCAGGCGATACGGCGCCGGGTTAGCGACGAGGGTGAATGGGAAGAATGCGACGGAGGAGTGCGATCAGGAGGTGGGAGGGAACGTCACGGACGCGGCGAGGGCGAGGAAATTGTTTAAGCGGTTGCTCGCGAGCGACGCGTACGACGCGCTCGCTTCGAGGCGATTGAAAGAGCTTCATCGCGCCGAACAGATGTGGGTCGATCCAAAATTTGGAGGAACGCCGGATGAGGCGTACGTGATGGCGTCATTTGTCGTTCGGTGGGTCGGTGGATTCGTCGCGCTCGTCGTCGCGAGCGTCGCGACGTTCGCGTTCAGGAGGACACGTTTCGTTCGATGGACGATTCGTACATTTCTTAGGGTGACGTTGATCGCATTCGCGGTTGATACGGCGTCGAAAGCCGCTGCATTCATCGCGTTTCTGCGCGGTCCGAAGAGGAAAAATGTCGCCGATTCTAGACAGACGCGTCGGCTGGAAGCGAAACGCGCCGCCAAGATTGCGAAACACCATCATAAACGCGAGTGATGATCGTGTCGCAGCTCTTAAGGTTGTAAAGTACTGTAGCACATTGAAGAATAGGAACGTTCGTTAATAATTTCACGTGTGTTTCCGACAACTAATGGTTTTTCTGTAGCGCGCTCGTCCAAACGTTACGCACAATATTCGTCAATTACAATCCTAATTCTCTGCTACGGCTTCGGTGTCACCGTCGTCGCCTCAACCAAATCTAGAGCGCTTCATCTTTGCTCATTAATCCCGCTTCTTCGAGGACGCGCTCGAACGTGACGTCGTCGTTGAAACGAACTTCGGGCACTTTGTGGTTGAAGTGCAATTCGATTTGGTCCATGATGGCTCGTTCGGAGTCGCCCAAAATCAAGTTGAACGCAGCGCCCTTGTTACCGAACCGACCGCTGCGACCGATTCGATGCAAGTAAGTTTCGTAATTGGGCGCACGTGGATTGTTGAAATCCACCGGCATGTCGTAGTTGATGACGAGCGTAACCGTGCTCACGTCTAAACCGCGCGATAAAACATCGGTGGCGATGAGAATTTTCGTCAACCCGTTGCGAAATTCTTGCACGACACGATCGCGATCAGCGTGCTCCATTTGGCCTTCGATCACCGTGCATTTGTAGCCCGCCGCGTTCATCGAGGCGTGCAAACGTCTCGCGCCTTCGCGCGTGCGCACGAAGATGATCGTCTGACCAATCTTATCGCAGAGGGGGAAAATTTTTTCTCTCAATAGCACGTCCTTGGCATCCACCGAACTCACCACGACGCGGTGCTGTTTGATGACGTCGAGCGACAACTCCGCGGCTGGGATGAAAATTTGATTCGCGTTCGGCACAACCTTGGTGGCGAAGCTCTTCACCGCTTCGTTGAAAGTCGCGCTAAACAGCAACACTTGCCATGACTGTGCGGTCGTGGAAAGATGCTTCAAGATCTTCGTGCTGTCCACGCGATGTCCGTCGGTGGCCATCATGTGATCCGCCTCGTCGAAGACCAGAATTTTGATGTCGTTACACGCGAGCTGTCGCTCTCGCATCCAACGCAAAATCTTCCCCGGCGTCCCGACCACCGCTTGGTCCAGGATCTTGCTTCTGTCCCCGTTATCCCATTTTGGATCCGCAGTGGATGCGATGGTGATTCCCGTGTACTTCCCCATGCGTTCCATGACGCTCACGTTTTGCACGACCAGTTCTCGCGTCGGGCAAATCATCAACCCTTGCGGCGCCTTCACGTTGGGATCGATTCGACTGAGCATCCCTAACGTAAAGCACGTCGTCTTCCCACTCCCATTATGCGCCTGAGCGATCAAATTCCTAAACGGCGGCGTCAAAATCAGCGGCAGCGTCTCCGCCTGGATCTTCGACGGCTTTTCAAATTTCATCTCCGCGTACAACCCGCGCAACAACGCCTCGCTCAACCCCAGCTCTTCGAACGTTTTCGCGCTCGTATACACCGTCGACGTGTCGACGATCGTCTTCACAACCTCCCCGACGTGTTCTTCCCTTAGCCCTGCCGTTTTCAGCGCCAGATCCGGGACGTCCACTGCGCCGCGCGCGGTCCCGATCGTCATCACGCGCGCGCCATTCGCGTCGCTCGCGCGCATTTTCCGCGCGATTTCCTCGATCTCGCTCGCGTGCGCCCCGATGTTGACGTTTTCGAACCCAGGCGGCGGTGGTGGGAGGTCGTTCGAGTCATCCATTCCCCATGACGTCATCGCATGCGAACCGAAATGTCGACGACGATCGCGGTCGTTTCGACCCATGTCGATGGGACGTTCGCGCTAAGGTCAACTATTTTGATGATCTAGATTTCTAGATTATCTAGAAATCTAGATTTCACTTCTGGGAGGGGGTTCAAGGAGAAAACAGAAAGTTTTAGCCTGATTCCGGGTTTTATCCTGATTCCGCGACCCGAAATCAGGCTAAGAAAGTTTTAGCCTGATTTCGACATTTCTGATTCCCAACTCGTGGCGTCGACGGACTC
>Ga0222712_10004739_pt1 | contig 14084 bp, 13 predicted proteins | sample C33_657DmetaG_FD_165043 | JGI IMG/M metagenome (GOLD analysis project Ga0222712, IMG submission 165043) | Estuarine water microbial communities from San Francisco Bay, California, United States - C33_657D | ecosystem: Environmental > Aquatic > Marine > Unclassified | place: USA: California... | reverse complement strand
TAAGAGTTCAGAAAAATCATGACTACGCAGGAATACCGTTTCGGCGGCATCATTATTTAAGTTGAAATCACTTGAGATCTCACGCAGTCCCATCACGATTCTTACGGGGTTACCCTGCTTTGTTCTTTCTAAATCTCTGGGAATCAAATTTGGATTATCGGCAAGCGCTGTTGCAGTGCCAATCAAAATTGCGCTGCTCTCAGCACGTAGCTGGCTAACTTCTGCCCTTGATTCTGGGCCGGTAATCCATTTTGAACTTCCATCGATTGCCGCAGTTCTGCCATCTAGCGTTGTAGCGATTTTCCAGATGAAATATGGGCGATTAGTTTTTACTTTATGAAGCCAGGCCCGATTGCTATGAGCAATCTCGGTGACTTCACCGTTGAATTCAACTTCTATGCCAGCAGCTTCAAGCGCTTGGGCTCCCCCACTTGCTAACGGGTTAGGGTCGCTAACTGCGTAAACAACTTTGGCGATGCCGGCTTTAATAATTGCTTCGGTACACGGCCCAGTTTTTCCATGGTGATTGCAAGGTTCTAGCGTTACAAAGAGCGTTGCACCTTTTGCTAATTGGCCAGCTTGTTCAAGTGCCACAACCTCGGCATGCGGACCACTTTTGTGGAAACCTTCGCCGATAATTTTGCCACCAGTGCCGACGACAACAGCGCCGACAATTGGATTTGATCCAGTTAAACCGAGGCCAAGGCAGGCTAATTCATTAGCTCGCTTGAGCATCGAAATATCTAACTCGCTAATGGTGCACCTCCCTTAGAAATCTTTAGTAGCGATTTCCGGGGTGCTTAATTCGCGCTCAGATTTTTAATTTCTGAGCGCCAAACCTAGGCAGGCATGGTTAGCCCACCTAAATAATGTTTCCTCTCATCCGGACTTTAACCGTCGGTCTTGGAATTACACCAAGTCCACCGAGCGCTGGATGCGTTCGGGTCGCAGACTTTCACTGCCGGTTCGGAATTACACCGACCCCGGAAACAATTGCTTAACGTTAGCACGGCGCGAGATGGCCTCGCGATCAGCTGGAACTGGGCCATAAGTAGTAGTTCGTTGGCGTGCAGGGCGGTTAGCTAACTGCGCAATCTCTTCTAATTCAGCAACTGTGCGAAGTGAGCCATTTGTGCTGCCCGCCATACGGCTGATGGTTTCCTCCATCAAGGTGCCACCAATGTCATTAACGCCACCAGCTAACAATGAGAGAACACCATCGGGGCCATTCAAACCTAACTTAACCCAAGAACATTGAATGTTATTTATTGATCCAGCTAATAACAGCCTAGCCATTGCATGCACAACTCGATTTTCACGAATTGTTGGGCCAGGTCGGGCAACACCTGCTAAATAAATTGGCGATGAGTAATGCACAAACGGCAGCGGTACGAATTCAGTAAAGCCACCTGTTTCATCTTGCAGATTTCTAATGGTAAGAATGTGGTCATACCAATGTGATTCATTATCAACATGGCCATACATCATGGTGGCCGAAGATTTGATACCGAGTAGATGTGCTTCGCGCACAATTTCTAACCAAGATTTTGCGGGCAACTTTCCTTTAGTCAGAATCCAGCGAATCTCATCATCTAAAATTTCTGCAGCGGTGCCTGGAATTGTGCCAAGACCAGCGGCTTTAGCTCGCTCTAGCCATTCTTTATAACTAATACCGAGTTTGATTGCACCACTGAAAATTTCCATTGGCGAGAAAGCGTGAATGTGCATATCTGGCGCAACTTCTTTAACCGCTTTAGCAACCTCGAAATAAATATCACCAGATAAATCAGGGTGAATACCGGCCTGCATACAAACTTCGTTAGCACCCAATAGCCAAGCTTCATTAACTCTGGATTTAATCTCATCGATAGATAAAAGGTAGGAATCAGCATCAGTTTTACGTTGGGCAAAGGCGCAGAATCTGCAGCCGGTATAACAAACATTTGTGAAGTTGATATTTCGATTAACAATATATGTCACATCATCACCAACAAGCTCTGCACGCTTTTCATCGGCAGCCTTTACTAATAGTTCTAGCTCTGGGCCATCGGCGGCAAAGAGAGTCAGGGCTTCTGACCTACTTAATGAGCGAGGATTTTCCACAACCTTGGTAAGGGCTGCTACGAATGACGATTTTATGAAGGCAGAGCTAGAAGTATCTAGTGACTTCAGTTTTTCAGAAATGCTCTGCCAATTTCCATAAATTGAATCAAAATCAGAGCGTGATTCAGCTTCGCGACCAGCCGTATCAATTGAATTACCTAAATCAGTGCGGCCCAGGCTTTGCAGACTTTCACCGCTCTCCTGCCAAGACATCCCAACTGGAATTACCTTAGCTTTTGCCAGTCCAGCAGCGTCGGCCAAGGTAGCGATGTGGCTCTTCATCTTTGGGTCAACCCAGCGCTCTGGCGAAAGAACATAATTAGAATAAATTGTTAACCGTGGTTTTAACTCAAAACCAGCTAACTTACTTTGCTGCGCTAAGAGTTCAATCTCAGGCCATGGTCGCTCAGGGTTTACGTGATCTGCAGTAATTGGTGAAACTCCACCCCAGTCATCAATGCCGGCAGAAATTAGTTCAGCAAATTCAGATGGCTCAGATAAATTCGGTGGTGCCTGAATTCGCATGCGAGGCCCAAAGATCAATCTGGCAACAGCAATACAGGCTAGGTATTCCTGCCGATCGGCATCTGGTGAATTTCGCATCGCGGTATCTTCTTTGGCACGGAAATTCTGAATAATGATTTCTTGGATGTGTCCGTAAGTTTTGGCGATTTCGGCCATCTTTAGAAGTGAATCAGCGCGCTCAGCAATTGTTTCCCCGATTCCAACCATGATTCCAGTAGTAAAAGGAATATTTAATTTTCCGGCATCTTCAATGGTTCGCAGTCTTACCGCTGGATCTTTATCCGGGCTGCCAAAGTGAACTTCACCTTTTTCGGTAAATAGCCTTGATGCCGAAGTTTCCAGCATCATTCCCATGCTTGCAGCCACTGGTCGTAATCTAGACATTTCTTCAAAGCTCATCACGCCAGGATTTAAGTGTGGCAACAAACCAGTTTCTTCGAGCACTGCAATTGCGCATGCTCGTAAGTAATCCAAAGTTGAGGAATATCCACGTTCAGATAACCACTCGGCTGCAACATCCCAGCGATCTTCGGGGCGATCGCCCAAAGTAAAGAGCGCTTCAAGACAACCTGCTTTTGCGCCTTCTTTTGCAATCGCAACTACCTCGGAAATTTCTAAATAGGCCGCAGGTAAATGATTTGGGGTGGTTGCAAATGTGCAGTAGTGACAGCGGTCGCGACATAAGCGGGTAAGCGGAATAAAAACTTTTGGTGAGTAAGTAATGACACCCGGTCGGCCGAGTTCGATAAGCCCAGCATCACGAACCCGAGCAGCTGCCTCGCACAACTGACTTAGCGCTTCATCGCGAGCGCTAAGCAGAACAGAGATCTCTTCAATATTCAGAGTTGCGGCATCACTAGCCCGACGAAGGGCGCGACGCATAGAACTCTCGATGACTGCCCTCCGACTTCTTTCTAGAGTTGGAGAATACTTGATTTCTAACTTTTCGCAGGTTTGTTCCACTATTGAATTCTTCGCTCGCTTGAAAGTACGACTTTCAGAATTGGGTCTAAACTGGATTTATGAGCAACTTATTTGACCCCATCACACTTCGTGGCTTAACCATTAAGAACCGAGTCTGGGTTAGTCCGATGTGTCAGTATTCAGCGATCGATGGCGTCGTTGGTGATTGGCACATGGCCCACCTTGGCGCATTTGCAACTGGTGAAGCTGGCTTAGTTATGGCTGAAGCAACTGGCGTTGTGCCGGAAGGTCGAATCTCTATTGCTTGCCCTGGAATTTATAACGATGAACAAATTGCAGCATTTAAAAAGATAAATGACTTCGCGCATACCCAAGGTGTGGCGATGGGAATTCAATTGGCACATGCTGGTCGCAAAGGATCAACCATGCGACCAACCGATGATCATTTAATAGCAACTCCTGCCGAAGGTGGTTGGACTACACATTCCGCCTCTGCCCAGGCTTATCACGGCATGCCCGAACCACTTGCATTAACTGTTCCGCAGATTCATCAGCTAGTTAAAGATTTTGCTCATGCTGCTAAGAATGCAATCAAGGCTGGCTTTGATGTAATTGAAATTCATGCCGCACACGGTTACTTGTTGCATCAGTTCTATTCACCGCTTTCTAACCTGCGCACCGACGAATACGGTGGCTCATTTGAGAACCGCGTGCGATTCTTGCTTGAAGTTGCAACCGCAGTTAGAAAAGCGATTCCAGATTCAACTCCCCTATTCATTCGCATCTCAGCGAGTGACTGGAGCGATGAGGGTTGGCAGATTATTGATTCGGTAGAACTTTGTAAGCAGCTAAAGGAAATTGGCGTTGATCTAATTGATGTTTCATCTGGTGGCAACTTACATAATGCACCGATCAAGCCAGTGCCTGGCTACCAAGTTCCGTTTGCGCAAGCGATCAAAGTTGAATCAGATATTGCAGTTGCTGCAGTTGGTGCGATTACCGACCCACATCAAGCACAGGAAATCATCAATTCAAATAAAGCAGATGCAGTATTCCTGGCGCGCGCAATGATTAGAAATCCACGCTGGGCGATGGCTGCTGCCGAAGAGCTTAAAGAAATGATTAGTTGGCCAGCACCGTTAGAGCGTGGCCGTACTTTTAAAGCTTAAGTAGTTTAAGAAACCGAAATAACGTCTACGACGAAAATCAAAGTTTCATTTGGTCCGATAGGACCGCCGCCTGCAGCGCCATAACCAAGATCAGCTGGAATAACTAGTAAGCGACGTCCGCCTTCTTTCATTCCTGGAATACCTTGCTGCCAACCGGCGATTACACCAGATAGTGGGAATGTGGCAGGAGATCCGCCATCCCATGATGATTCAACAACTTGGCCAGTTGACCAAGCCATAAGTGTGTAATGAACAGTCAGAGTTGATGTTGCAACTGCTTCTTTGCCAGTACCAACAATTATGTCGTTAGTTACTAGTGTTGTTGGCGCAGCACCTTCTGGCGCACCGATTACTGGCTTACTACCAGCGGCACCTGAAACTGTTGGGTTAGTTGCTGTTGCATCGTTTGACACTGATTTAGCTCCACATCCGGTAAGTGTTGAAAGGGTTAAAAAAATTGAAAGCGAGATTAAAGTTGCCTTCTTAGTACGAGTCATTATTCGTTTCCAATCTCTTTGATCAAGTCGAAGTCGCCGCCGCCAAGTTGGCCTTGGGCACGGTAAAGCTCAAGCTTTGCACGAGTATCGGCAATATCTAAATTGCGCATAGTTAACTGACCAATGCGATCTGTTGGGCCAAAGGCCGCATCTTCGGTACGTTCCATCGATAACTTATCTGGGTGATAGCTAAGTGCTGGGCCGGTTGTATTAATAATTGAGAAATCATCGCCGCGACGCAAGCGAATAGTTACGGTGCCGGTAACAGCCGAAGCCACCCAGCGAGTTAAAGATTCGCGCAACATAAGTGCTTGTGGGTCAAACCAGCGGCCTTCATAAAGTAAACGACCTAAACGACGGCCTTCGGCGTGATAGTTAGCAATGGTGTCTTCGTTATGAATCGCACTGATTAAGCGCTCGTATGCAATAAATAGCAGCGCCATACCTGGTGCTTCATAAATGCCGCGACTCTTGGCTTCGATAATTCGGTTCTCAATCTGATCGGCCATTCCTAAGCCGTGGCGACCACCAATTGCATTTGCTTCATTCATTAAGGCGACAACATCTTCGATGCGTTTGCCATTGATAGCAACTGGGCGACCTTGCGCATATTCAATGGTGACATCTTCGGAATCAATCTTTACTGCAGGATCCCAGAACTTAACGCCCATGATTGGTTGAACTAACTCAATTGAAGAATCTAGAAGTTCTAGGCTCTTAGCTTCATGCGTTGCACCCAAGATATTGGCATCAGTTGAATAAGCCTTTTCGGTGCTATCGCGATATGGCAAGTTGTTAGCAACTAACCATTCCGACATTTCTTTACGGCCACCAAGTTCGGTAACGAAATCAGTATCAAGCCAAGGCTTATAAATCTTTAGATTTGGATTAGCTAGCAGCCCATAGCGATAGAAGCGCTCAATGTCGTTACCTTTGTAAGTAGAACCATCGCCCCAAATTGAAACCGAGTCTTGCAACATGGCACGAACTAAAAGTGTGCCGGTAACTGCGCGACCAAGTGGCGTGGTGTTGAAATATTGTTTTCCGCCAGAGCGAATATGGAAAGCGCCGCAAGCAATTGCAGCTAAACCTTCTTCAACTAGCGCGGTCTTGCAATCAACTAAACGTGAAATTTCAGCGCCGTACTCTTTAGCGCGATCTGGAACTGATTCAATATCGGGCTCATCGTATTGGCCGAGGTCGGCGGTGTAAGTGCAAGGCACTGCGCCTTTTGCGCGCATCCAGGCAACTGCCACAGATGTATCGAGACCACCAGAAAAGGCGATTCCGACTCGTTGGCCAACTGGAAGTGAGGCTAAGACCTTTGACATAGGCATATCCTAACTTAAGTGAATTGACCGAGTGATCAGTAATAATCGTTATGAATCTGAGATTAAGCACCCGCGTTACATTCCCGCCTTGCTTTGATGACGAAGTAGCCGAAAGTTAGGTTTACGCCATGACTTCGCCCGCCACGACCGATAGCAGATGGTGGCAAGAGGCCGTTATTTATCAGATCTATCCTCGCTCATTTTTCGATAGCAATGGCGATGGCGAAGGCGATCTGCCTGGCATTACGCAGAAACTTCAATATGTGGCTGATCTGGGAGTAGATGCAATTTGGTTGAGCCCTTTTTATACCTCGCCAAATAAAGATGGTGGTTATGACGTTGCAAATCCACGTGACGTTGACCCTCGCTTTGGAAATTTGGCTGATGCAAAGTTAATGATTAATAAAGCTCATGATCTTGGGTTAAAAGTTCTAGTCGATATTGTGCCTAATCATTTTTCTTCTGAACATGAATGGTTTAAAGCTGCCCTAATTGCTGGCCCTGGCTCTAAGGAACGAGCACGTTTTCATTTCCATGATGCCAAAGATGATGGAACTCCGCCAAATAACTGGATCTCACTATTCGGTGGGCCAGCTTGGACCCAAGTTGCCGATGGTCAGTACTACCTACATCTATTTGATTCATCGCAACCTGATTTAAATTGGGAGAATCCTGAAGTTGATCTAGATTTTAAAGAGACTATTTCGTTCTGGGTCAAAATGGGAGCCGATGGTTTCCGCATTGATGTCGCACATGGTTTAGCAAAGGAAAATATTCTCACCGATCACCATGATCCAAAAGGACTATCCGATGCGCTTCGCATAGATGTTGATATGGAAATTAGTAAGCGCGAAAGTCTGCTGGCTTCAGTTCCATATTTTGATCGCGCTGGCGTTCACGAGATTTACCGAAGTTGGCGAAAACACTTTGATTCATTTGAAAAACCAATCATGGCAGTTGCCGAAGCTTGGGTTCATCCCCCGGTAAATGGTGTTGCATATGTTCGCCCCGATGAACTACATCAGATTTTTAACTTTGATTTATTGATCGCACCTTTTGATGCCAAAATATTATTTAGATTAATTAAGAATACGATAGAAATGCTCAAAGATGTTGGCGCATACCCAACTTGGGCAATCAGCAATCATGATTCACCGCGGGTTGCATCACGAATTGGTGCTGAAGAATCTCGCGCTTTAGCCTTATTCCTATTCGGGCTACCCGGTTCTTGTTATGTTTATAACGGTCAAGAACTTGGCCTGCCAGATGCTGAGTTAGCGGATAACGATCGCCAAGATCCCTCATTTCTTCGCACCAATGGTGAAACTAAAGGTCGCGATGGCGCACGAGTACCAATGCCTTGGTCTGGCCAAGAAACTCCATTTGGTTTCTCATCCGGAAAACCATGGCTACCTCTGCCAGCAACTTGGAATGAATTAACGGTAGAAATTCAGAGTTCAAATTCTGAAAGTTCGTTATCGCTCTATAAGAAAGCACTTTCCGAGCGATCCAAACTTTTCGGTGACGCAACTGATTTCATTTGGGATGTCAGCAAAATAGATCAAGGAATACTGGGCTTTTCTCGCGGCGGTATTGAGATCTATTTAAACTCTGGCGAAAAATCAGTAAAACTTCCGGCAAGAGAAATAATTCTTTCTTCCAGTGGTGCGTCAACCTGTGAAAATGGTGAGTTAGAACTCATAAAAGGGCGAGCCGTCTGGTTCAAACGGTGAGAATTCCCCTAAATATGTAAAGTTGCGCCATGGAATCGACTACGACTTGGCTAGTAACTATTGGCATTCTTTCAGCAGTAATTGCCTTTGACTTAATTTTGGCAATTTTACGCCGCAATAAAGAGACCAGTATGACTGAAGCTGCAATCTGGACTGTGGTCTACGTATCAGCTGCGATTGCCTTTGGTTACTTCATGCCTAATTGGACTCCAAGTGAGACCGCTCAAAAAGAATTCTTTGCAGGTTGGCTAACTGAATATGCCCTTTCGGTGGATAACATATTTGTGTTCGTAATTATTTTAAGTCGTTTGCAGATTGAAAAGACAAAGCAACAACTTGTCTTGCTCTTAGGAATCATAATCGCGCTGGTCTTGCGTGGAATTTTCATTGCTGCCGGAACCGCGATTATTACTCGATTCTCAAGTGCTTTCTTTATCTTCGGCGCTTTCTTGATCTACACCGCATATCGCCTCTTGCGTGAAGACGGTGAGGAAGAAGAAGTGCCCGAAGATAGTCGCATCGTGAAATTCATGCGCTCAAAGGGTGCCAGCTCATTCACTATTGCTTTGATCACTCTTGGTGTCACCGACTTGGTCTTTGCTCTCGATTCTATTCCGGCTATTTTCGGAATTACTAAAGATCCTTACATTGTCGTTACTGCGAATATTTTCGCGTTAATGGGGCTGCGCCAGCTTTACTTCTTATTGCAGGGCCTTCTTGCTCGATTGGTTTATTTGTCAAAGGGCTTATCAATTATTTTGGCATTCATTGGCGTCAAAATGTTCTTCGAAGCATTCCACGGTATTGGAATTCACAAGATTGTCGGCATTAATGTGCCACATGTTTCAATTGAATTTAGCCTTGGAGTCATTGTCGCAACGCTGCTGATAACAACTGTTGCAAGCCTTACTGCCACCCGTAAGGATGGCTCAGAGATTATTTAAATCTACTGCGCGATCACGCAGAGTGTCACGGCCGTGCTCTTTAGCCCGTTCGTGAACTTTGCGGATCTGTAGTTCAAAGCTGGCAATAGCTTTATCAAATGCTGCTACGCCATTAAATTCAGCGGCTTCAGCGCGCAATAGTGGGCCGGCGCCACGTGAAGTAATTACCACTTTATGGTCATGTTTGCCTTGACGCGGGTTTTTCTCTTCAATAACTTCGACTTCGACGCGGTCAATTTTTACATTAAATCTTGATAACGCTTTAAGTTTCTCGTTAACAATTCCTTTGAAATCTTCGGCAACCTGGGCATTTCTCAACTGAATGATAATTTCCATGTATCTACTGTGGCACTAAGTAGCGTGCAATGGAAGTACTAGAGCGGCAGTGCAAATGTGGCGAGCGTTAACCCTAGGGCCAGTGCAGTTGACTGTGCCAAAATTGTTAGCGCTGTCTTGCGATCTGCTTTCTTGGAAATTGGATCTGAAACTCGGGAGATCTGCCCTAACTTGCCAAAATTAAAGGTCCCCATAAATCCATAAGCTAAACAAAATTTCTTACGAGATTGAATAAATCCGATTGCAAAAACCATTAGCGGAATGAAAAGCGAAAAACGGGCACTTCGTGCGGCATCGGAACTGAGTAGCCCGACTAAAGATGTAATTGATATTACTGCGCCAACGAGTGCGACAACTTGGCGGCGGCGAACTTCGCCATTGCCAATGTTGCAACTTCCAGCAACATATTCCTGGCTCAATTAAGCGACTTCAGATTCTTCTTCATCGATCCAGGCATCGACTTGCGTCTCATCTTGCTTATCTACCCAAGAGAGAAATGAACCGATGGCACGAAAAGCCAATAGAGCTACGCCGACAACTCCGACGAATCGCTTAATTGCTTTTAACATAAGTTAAAAATACTCCAATTAGTTAAATTTTGTCTAATGAAGCCGTGATGTCATCCCATAAATCATCGACATCTTCGCAGCCAACTGAGAATCTGATCAAGGACTCTGAGATCTTGTGGCTCTCAGTCGCCCATCGACGACGTCGTTCCCACATAGATTCAATACCGCCGAGGCTAGTCGTGTTGGTAATGACCTTTGCGCTCTGGGTAACGAGATCTGTGCTGGCAGCATCGCAGGTTAATTCAAATGAAATCATGCCGCCGAAGCCTGGGTAGCGAACTTTGCTCACCTTAGCGTGCCCAGCCAGCCGCTTAGCGAGTTCTTTGGCATTAGCTTCAGCCGCTCTGAAACGAAGTGGGAAAGTACGGATTCCGCGCAGTGCTAACCAAACTTCGAAAGGGCCAGGAATCGCGCCACTTAATTTACGGACATCACCTAAACGCTTATAAAGAGCTGGATCATTAGTGGAAACTGAACCCAAGATTATGTCGCTATGGCCAGCAAAGTATTTGGTCACAGAGTGCATAACAAAATCGGCTCCGAATTCAAGCGGCTTCTGAGTTAATGGCGTAGCCAAAGTGTTATCAACTGCAACGCCAACACCTAACTTCTTGGCACCAGCAATAATAGTTTTAAGGTCAACGTTTTCTAGAGCTGGATTAGTCGGTGATTCCAACCAAAGTAGCGCGGCACCTTTAGCTGCCTCTAGAACTGCAGCGGTATTAGTTGCTTCAACAAAGCGGACTTCTAGTCGGCCACTTTCGTGATAGCCCTTTAACAAAGCTGCAATGCCTTGATAACCCTCATCGGAAAGAACAACTGGAGCACCGATTGGAAGTAAATTAAAGATCGCAGTTGCTGCAGCTTGGCCCGAAGCGAAAACTAAAGTCTGACCACCTTCGAGAGCGCTGATCGCACTTTCTAAAGCTGTCCAAGTTTCGTTTCCGTAACGACCATAACCAATTGGGCCACCTGCATGAAAAGTTGAGTTCAACGCAATTGGCGTATTTAGTTCGCCATCTGGCTCAGGAACTGGTCGGCCAGCACTGATCGCAAGTGTTTCTGGCTTTAACTTTTTATCAGAACTCATAGCTGAAAGCCTATTACTTTTTTACTTTCCAAGAACGGCCATTGCCGCATTATGGCCAGGGATTCCGCTTACTCCCCCGCCTCGTTGCGCGCCTGCGCCGCAAATAAAGATTCGGGGATCATCAGTTTCCACGCCCCAACGCCGGCTATCGCCATCTTCGCGGAACGGGAAAGTTAGATCACTATGGAAGATATTTCCGCGCGGCAATGAAATTGCTTCCTCTAAATCCAATGGGGTCTTGGCTTCTATACAAGGTGAACCATCACTATTGCGAGCGATGATTTCAGAGACTGGATCAACTAAATACTTATCTAATTCAGCGATGAAACCAGCTAAAGCTGTGGCCTTAGTCGCTTCATTATCAGCATCGAAAAGTTCAGCTGGTGTGTGTAAGCCAAAGAGAGTCAGAGTTTGATAACCAGCAGCTTGTAACTCAGGACTTAAAATCGAAGGATCAGACAAAGTGTGGCAATACATTTCAGATGGGAAACAAGCAGGTAGCTTTCCCGCTTTGCTCTCTTGATAAGAAGTTTCGAGCTGGGAAAATTTCTCACTGATGTGGAAGGTTCCGGCAAATGCTAATTCAGGCGCAATACCGCTCTTTAATCTAGGCATTTTCTTTAACAGCATATTAATTTTAAATTGCGCACCCGACAAACTTACTGGCTTGGGTTTGTTGCGCAGCTTAGCTAGAACTTGCGGAGCAGCATTTGAGAGCAAATGACTGGCTACAAACTCTTCACCATTTTCTATTATTGCGGTAACTGAATCTGCGTTACTTTCAATTGAAGTGACTTTGCAATTAGTACGGATCTCAACCCCAGCGGCGCGAGCAACTCGTTCTAGCTCTTTAACTAGAGCGCCCATGCCGCCTTTAGGAACTTTCCATTCGCCACTGCCATTTCCAATCAAGTGATAGAGAAAACAAATATTGGCCAACATGTCATCGGCTGATACATGGGTTCCGATTAGGGCATCAGTTAGAACGACACCTTTAACTAAATCACTCTTGAAGCGAGCTTTAATGATGTCACCAATTGGCGCTTCAATTAAATAATCCCAAATCTCGGGCAAATCAATTGCCGCCTTGAGTTCGCTACGACTTTTTAGCGGTTGCAACATATAAGGCGCGATCCGTTCGGCAAACTTTGCTACTTCACCATAGAACTGCTGCCAAGCTTGTGCATCTGCCTCACCATCTGGAATCGAGGCGAAGGAATCGGCGGTGGCTTGATCCCATTGGCGCGAAATATAAAGTCCAGCCCCATTTAAATCAGGGGTATATGACGAAACTGTGCGTGGCACGGTAACAAAATTAAGCCCCAAGTCGCTAACGATTTGATCAGGTAACAAAGCCACTAAATATGAATAGCGCGACAAACGAGCATCAAATTCAGGAAAAGCTCTGACGCTTGCTGTGGCGCCTCCGATTTCATCATTTGCTTCAAGAATAACCACAGATTTGCCAGCTTTAGCTAAATAAGTTGCGGCTACTAAACCGTTGTGGCCACCGCCAATTATCACAACATCTTTAGTAACCGTACTCATAACTATGCCTCAAGTCGTTTTGTGGAATTACGTACTACTAGCGTAGTTGGAAGAACTAATGAGGGCACCTCGGCATTAGGTTTACGTAGTCGTTCCATGATTGACCAAGCAGCCATCTCGCCCATTAACTGCACTGGCTGTTCGATAGTTGTTAGATCAGAATATTCCGACATTTCATGGCCATCAAAACCAATAATCGAAATGTCATCAGGAACACTTAAACCGTGACGCCTAGCTGCCTGCATTGCGCCGAATGCCATTTCATCGGACTCGCAAAATATTGCAGTAGGACGATTTGGTCTAGCTAATAAATCATCCATCGCACGTGAGGCAGTATTCATAGTGAAGTCGCCATGCACTTCGCGAGATGGCAACCACTCCAAACCGTTCTCTGCTAAAACTTGCAAGAAACCTCGACGACGATCTTGTGGCACCGAGAAATTAAATGGATCATCAGGACGACCAGACATTAAACCTATTTGTTTATGGCCTTGATTAACTAAGTGTTGGGTTGCGGTTCTAGCTCCGGCAACATCGTCAATTTTAATACTTGCACAATCTTTATGAGCCATTCCAACAAGAGCGATTGGTATTCCTAAACTGAGCATCGAGGCAAACTCTTCTTCAGTTGGCGGCAAGCTAATAACGATTAAGGCATCAACGCGACCTTTCAACAATTGATGCTGGAATAAACGCTCGCGACCTTTCATCTGGCTGAAGTTATAGAGCAATAGATCAAGGCCTGCTTCGCGAAGCGCTTGTTCGGCACCATTGATTACTTGGGCGAAATACCAACGCGAAATATATGGCGCAACTACGCCGACACTGTTGGTGCGACCAGGTCGAATTCGATCACCGTCGCCAGATAATGAATAATTTAATTTTGCAGCTGCTGCCTCAATTTTCGCTCGAGTTTGCGGATTTACGTGTTCGAGGCCACGAAGCGCACGCGAAACTGTTGCAGTTGAAACTCCTGCTTCAGCGGCAACTTCCTTGATTCCAGCCATCTTCTCCTCAATCTTTCTGCAAAAGACTGTAAATTCCTGCAACAACTGTAAAAAGTAGGCCGTAAGTGCCAAAAAAGCAATAGATTTCTCAGAATAAGGGTTACCTTAGAGTTATGAGCAATCAAATTCAGACTTTAATCCAGGTAGAACTCGAGGACCGCAACCGCTTAACGGCTTTCTTCCGATTGATCATCGTTTTGCCAGTTGCAATCTATTTGAGTGCATTTGCTATCGACTCAATGTCCACTGATACCTGGGGTTATAGCTTGGGCGGCCTGATAGTTCTGCCTACTTTCTTAGCCTTGGTA
>Ga0222712_10004738_pt1 | contig 14097 bp, 12 predicted proteins | sample C33_657DmetaG_FD_165043 | JGI IMG/M metagenome (GOLD analysis project Ga0222712, IMG submission 165043) | Estuarine water microbial communities from San Francisco Bay, California, United States - C33_657D | ecosystem: Environmental > Aquatic > Marine > Unclassified | place: USA: California... | reverse complement strand
GTCAAAAATCGCAACGATACATTTTTTTTGCAATTTTAGATATTTAAAAAAACGAGTAATTTATGAGACTGAGTGGGCAGTGTTGAATAGGCACCAGCGCTATGAACGAAGCATGCAATTATCGACGGATCTTGTTTTAATGATGTAGCAGATTGAGTTATAAAATGTACTAGATTATCTACTCTAACCGGATCGCCTAGCCCCGACTGATCAAGCCAAAACTCGCCGCGAAAGACACAGAACCACACAAGAACGCTAACCATCAACATCGTACGAGGTGTACCGCCTGCGACCGCCCACGAAAAAGGGCTACAGACCGAAATCTGTAACCCTTTGATAATGCTGGTGCGCCCGGCAGGATTCGAACCTACGACCCCCTGGTTCGTAGCCAGGTACTCTATCCATCTGAGCTACGGGCGCCTTTAAGACAAGACCAAGAGTATAGCAGTTTTTTAGCCCGAGATGCGGGGGATCTTGGCTGCCTTGATAGCGCGACCCATCTCGATATAGCCCTTTTCTAAAATATCCAAATATTGCTTGGCCGACAGGGAGGCTGGGTCAACCCCCATTTGCGTCATCCGGGCGCTTAATGCGGGGTCGCTCATCGACTTGAGCGTGGCATCTTCAAGCACCTTCACAATCGCAGCCGGGGTGCCTTTAGGCACAGCTAAGCCCAGCCACGAATCGATTTCGATGTCAAAGCCTTGCTCTTTAATCGTCTTGATCTCAGGAAACTCAGGCCACCGCATCGGGCTGGCAGATGCCAACATGCGCAACTTACCGGCCTTAATATGAGGAATGAGATCAGGCGGATTTTGCACAATCACCTGCACGTTTTTGCTTAACAGTGCGGTCACCGCTTCGCCACCAGATTTGTACGAAATATGTTCAAACTTTGCACCCGCTAAACGCGTCAACTCAAAGATCGCAAGGTTGTTAGGCGCTGAGGTTGTGCCAAAAAACAAACCCTTACCTTCTTTTGCCGCAGCGATCAGCTCATCAAGCGTTTGGTAGGGCGAATCGGCATTCACCGCAATCCCATAACGAAAGCGACCAAACCCGGCCACAAATTCAAAATCTTTCATGGTGTAGGTCAAGTCCATCAAGTGCGGCATGATCGCAACAGTTGAATAGGTGACGACACCAACCTGATAGCCATCAGGTTTTTGACGTGCGATGTAGGCGGGGGTCAACGTACCCAAGGCACCAGGCTTGTTTTGCACCACGATCGACTTACCTAAAATCTTTTCCATCGTTTGCGCCAACGCGCGAGTGGCCACGTCGGTGGTGCCACCGGCGCCATAGTTCACGATCATGTTCACTTCGTGCGCCGGAAAACTTTGCGCAACAACCGACGACGTTAAAACCGAACAGCCTAACAAGGCTGCAAAACCAAACCATTTACGACTGATGATATTTTTCATTTTTGTCTCCTGTAGTTTTAAGTAATAGAGTGGCCGATTGAAGATCACGACATAAAGAAACCACCATTAATATCTATGGTCGCCCCGTTGATAAAGCCGCTACTGTCTGCACACAAAAAGGCAATTGAGGCACCCACTTCGTCTGCAGTGCCTAAGCGCCTGACTGGGATTTGCTCTGCGTAGCGTTGGTTCACCGCTTCGCCCGCCTGCATCGCCATCTCAGTCAAGATACGACCGGGTGCCACACAGTTCGCGGTGACACCAAAGGGGCCCATCTCTGAAGCGATCGCACGCATCAGCCCAAGAATGCCCGCCTTTGAGGCCATGTAGCTTGGGCCAGCCACAACAGATTTACTGCGCCCAGCTAAAGACGACACACTGACGATACGGCCAAAGCCTTGCGCTTTCATGTCGGGTAAAAATAACTGCGTGATCTGCATGACCGTCGTCAAATTCACGAGCAGCACCTTTGACCACTCTTGTATGGTGACGTCAAGGATACCGTTAGATAGGCCATCGGCACGCTTAGGCGAAATCCCCGCGTTATTGACCAGAATAGACACGGTACCAAAGCGCTGCTTGATCTGCCCGTGCAAACGCGTCATAAAGGCCATGTCAGTCACGTCTGCCTGAAAGGCAATCGCCTGCTCATCGGTAATACCCAGTTGTTCAAGATCGATCGGCAAGCGATCAACCATCACGACAAACCGACCTTCAGCAATCAATGCTTGGCTAGTGCCCAACCCAATGCCTTTTGCGGCACCCGTGACTAACGCTATTTTCTTGTTCATGCTTCTAAGGCCGCCGTATAAGCTGTGATGGGGGGGAAGGCGTTTTCATCGGTCATCACTTCAATGAGTGTGGTGACATCGCTTGCACGAGCAGCGTCAAGCGCTTGATTCAGTTGCTCGGGGTCTGTGACACGGATGCCGTTACAGCCGCAGTTGCGCGCGATCGCAGCATGATCCACAGGATAAAAATCGACCGCACTGGTGTGAGCACCGAACTTCACGTTTTCGGCGTGTTTTTGGTATCCCAAAATCCCATTATTTAAAACAATGAGCGTCACCTTCAAGCCCATGCGGCGTGCAGTCTCTAGCTCTGACCAGACGTGTCCAAACCCACCATCACCCGCCAGGCAATACACCTCTGATTGCGGGCGTGCAACTTTGGCACCCAACGCCATCGGAAAGCCCCAGCCCAAGCCCGCCAACCCACGGGGCGTAATAAAGCGCATGCCGCTTTTGACCGAGGTTAAACAATTTGAAATCCAAATCGATGAGTAGCTGGCATCCGCCACCATCACCGTATCGCCAGTCAGGCGTTTTTGCAACTCGTGCATGACGCGCTCTGGACGAATGGGTGCCTGTGCTGACAAACGCATAGGCGCTGATTCTTTTAAATAGGTGTCACGCGCGGCTTGAATATTTGCCTCGAGTGCGGGTCGCTGAGCGCGACGTTTTGCTAGATCAAGTTTGCCAAGAGCTTCGGCCAACGCATCGAGCGTCAACCCTGCATCGCCCACCAAACGCGTTGCCTCGTAATTGCGACCCACTTCAGTGCCGTCGATATCCAGATGAATGTAATGTGCATTTTTTGGATACAACTGCCACGAATCAGTGCCGTTTTGATTGGTACGGTTACCCACCAACAGAATCACATCGGCTTCGGTGACTAGCTTGCGTTGATAGCGCGTAGCACCGTTTGGCCCCATAAAATAGCCAACCACACCTACGGCAAGTGCATGACGCTCATCAACCGTACCCTTACCCATCACGGTAGTGGCCACCGGCAAGTGTCCTTCATCCATCAGGCGCGTCAGTGCGGCGTGGCCGTGCGACAGATGCACACCGCCCCCGGCGATCACAAGAGGACGCTCGGCTTTTGCTAGCAATTCAGCGGCATGGCGCACTGCATCGGGTGAAGCAACCGTTGGGTCTAGGGGATACTGCCCCAGACACGCTGTACGCGTTGAAGGCACCAAAGGCTCAGTCAACAGATCACTCGGAAACAACAACACCACGGGCCCTGGGCGCCCTGAACACGCCAGCGTAAAAGCCTGATCAATGTAATCATCGACGCGGCTGGGTTCGTTGACGCGACGCACCCATTTTGAGACTGCGCTAAACATGCCAATGTGATCTAAATCTTGAAACGCATTTTTATCGGTTTGCAAACGACTCACATCCTGTACCAAAGCAATCACAGGGATGGATGCCTTTAACGCCTCGGCAAGCGGTGCGACCAACAACGCTGCTGCTGGGCCATTTTGAGCGGTGACAATACCTGGCTTACCGGTCAGCCTGGCATACGCATCAGCCATATAACCACCGGCGTTCTCGGTGCGATACACAATCTGCTTGATGCCGCCTGCCTCAGCAGATAACTGAAACATGGTGGGCAGACTTTGGCCAAAGGTGCATTCAACACCATGCCGCTTGAGGGCGCGTACGATCGCGTGCCCCACTGACTCGTGCACATTGAGCCCTGTAACAGTCAAGGGGGTAGGAATGGGTTTAGGCGTATTCATCGGGTTCCTGACAAAGATCAAGTCTTTGAGCGCGCGTTGTCTCGTGATTCGTTTTTGCGTCTTATATTGACTACCTACTCTTTATACGACACTTTGGTGCGTTTGGCATCTGTTCTGCGCAACCAAACACTAGAGCCTACTGACTTTTTCTTAGGCGCGTTGTGCACGCGCGACTACGCGGGTGAATCAGCCCTCAGAGAGGCTGTAGGAGTCGTTCGAGACCGCAAGACTCAACACCTGTTGGCAAGCGCCAAGTACTTGCTCGGGTGTCACGTTTTTAATCTCGCAGGTGCCATCTTGCGGCAGCACATCAGCACTTGTTTTACGTGCCCAAAACCATTCGCGATTACTTTCATGAAAAACGCCTACGTAAGGCACACCCGCAAATTGCGCTAAATGCGACGGGCCGCAATCATTTGCAACCACAAGTTTGGCACCCATCACCGCTTTGGCAATTTCGGATAAAGGCCGAGTCATGAGATACACAAAATCGCTGCGCCCGAGGCTTTGCAACCAGCGATATTGCTCGGCTTCGTCTGGCCCCATCACAAAACAAAAACTGGCTTGAGGCATGAGCGTCGGCTTCAGTAAGTCAGCCAGCGCAACATAATGCTCGATCGGCCAGCGTTTGTAATCACCGGCACCACCCCCTGGCATTAAGACTATCTGCGGGGCATTTGCGTCACCAGCGCTAGGTGGGTGAGCGCTTGGCTCGCTGAGTCGTGAACGACTATCAGACGCATCGTTCGCGTGTGCGAGTTCAGACGAACCAACGATTGATGTCTGGCCTTCAATAGCAGCCAACGCTTGTACGCACTGTCGCGCCGCTTGAGCAGGATCGAAGTCTTTTAAGGCGGCCAACACACGCAGATTGGCGAGCCCCATGTATTCAGAAAAGTCTTTACGGTGTGAGTGCGTCCAGACAAAATCAGTGACGCGTTTATTTTTAAAACCAAGCCGAAACTTAGGCCGTTTAAGCAAGGCGGCGATCCCGTATTTTTCGCTAGCAAAGTGCAAGGCGATCACCAGATCTGCGCTGCCGTCCATCGCCCGATACACTTCAGGTAACTTGTCTGCCTGCGTAAACGCGTCGACCCACGGCAAGGTCAGATAGTGCTGACTCACGGCGTCTTGTGCGACAACCCGCAGATGGCACGCGGGCCAAAACTGTTTAATTTGATAGAGCAGCGGATAAGACACGATTTGTGTGCCTAAAAACTGCATACTGCGGATAAAAACAATGACGTTTTTCACAATAAGGCTAACGCAACTCGATAGGTGATGAATGCGGCAAGATACGCCCGAACGCTGGCCGTTAAATGAGAATTGTTATTATTTCAAATGATACCAGTAGTTCTATAGTGAAGGCTCTAGTGAAGACTCTGCCGTCAACACCGTTTTCATACATCTCGCCTTTCTCAACCTTGATACAGATCAGGCACCACACACTATGCAGAGCACCGCGAACTCAAACAAGATTGCCACGCAGTTGCTCAAGGCGATCTGGCATGCAGCACAGGGCAACGAACACCTGTTGAATCGAGTGGCATTCAAAGCTGAGGGCGAACTACCCTCGGTCTTCGCGGTCACAGATTTGGCAGCCGCTGCTATGGGCGCTGCCGGGCTTGCGCTCAGCTCTTTGCTGGATGCCATTGATTCAGTGTCGGGGCGTGTCTCCACAGCTTCGACAAAAACCGTCACCGTCGACCGTCGCCTCGCCTCTTTTTGGTTTGCGTACTCGTTGCGCCCCATTGGTTGGAAGCCCCCGTCTGCCGAAGATTTTGTGATGGGTGATTATGAAACTAGTGACGGTTGGATCCGGCTTCATACCAACGCTCCACATCATCGCGCGGCAGCCCTACGTGCGTTAAAACTCAATGCGCCCTCTGGGCGCGCTGACATTGCTCGAGCCGTAGCTGTCTGGCCAGCTGACGCCCTTGAGGCCAAGGTTTTAGCCGAGGGAGGCTGCGCCGCAACGATGCGATCGTGGCAAGACTGGCAAGCACATCCTCACGGTCAAGCCGTCCTGAGCGAACCCTTATTGCATTGGCAGTCTGGCGCGGTGATCGCAAAGCCACTGTGGTCATTCAACCACAGTCGTCCTTTGCAAGGGCTCAAGGTGCTTGATATGACACGCGTGTTGGCAGGTCCTTCTGCCACCCGTATGCTGGCGGGGTTAGGGGCTGAAGTCTTGCGTGTCGATCCGCCTTGGTGGGATGAGCCCACACTTGCACCAGAAATGACGCTAGGTAAACGTTGCACGCGTCTTGATTTACGCAACACCTCTGAACGCGAACGTTGGATCAATTTATTGAGCGAGGCCGACGTGCTTGTGCACGGCTATCGCAGCGATGCATTAGCAACTTTAGGACTCGATGCCGAGCAACGACAAACAATCAGACCAGGCTTAGTAGATGTCTCTCTAGACGCTTACGGCTTTACTGGCCCCTGGAAAAATCGTCGCGGCTTTGATAGCCTAGTGCAAATGAGTATGGGCATTGCGCACGCGGGGCAACAACTCGCGGGCAGCTCTAAGCCAAAGCCTTTACCAGTACAGGCACTTGACCACGCGACTGGTTATATCTTGGCGACCGCTGCCTTGCGCGGCCTTGAAATACGCCTCAGAACAGGTACGGGCAGCATTGCACGTGGCTCACTTGCGCGAACGGGCGCACTGCTCATGAAGACCCTGAACCACCCAGAGAAAAATAATCAGGCGTTAGCGCCAGAAACAGAGTTAGATCAAGCCCCTGCAATCGAAGACACCTACTGGGGTGCTGCACGGCGACTGCACTGGCCCGTTGGTGTCTCAGGGGTCAACATGCAATGGGATCAACCCTCGGGGCCGTTGGGCAGTAGCGAAGCGACCTGGAAGCGTTAATCTGACCCGCTGAGCAGCAGCGAAGCGTCCTGAAAGCGTTGACCTCATCCCAAACGAGGTGGGTGTCAGCGCAGCTCGTTACTTGGTGTGTCGATTCAATCGACGTTCAAACACATAAAACCCGTATTGCATCAGCAACGCTAAACCTGCTGACGGGATAGCTCCGGCCAAGAGCATCGAAGTGTCATTCAGCGCTAAGCCTTGCGCAATACGTTCGCCAAAACCGCCAGCCCCCACGAAAGCGGCGATCGTTGCCGTACCTACACTCAGCACAGTTGACACTTTAATACCGCTCAAAATCATGGTGCGCGCCAAAGGCAATTCAATAAACCAGAGTTGATCGCGAGCGCCAAGCCCCAAGGCAGTCGCAGCTTGACGCATCGAAGGCGAGATCTCGCTTAACCCAGCGTGCGTACTTTGTATGATCGGCAACAGTGCATATAAAAACAAGGCCACGATCGCCGGAATTGTTCCGATTAAACCAAACAAAGAAATTAAAAAGGCCAACAGTGCAAGTGACGGGATCGTTTGAATCACACTGGTGACAGACAACACAACCTGCCCCACCCCTGGCCGATAAAAACTTAACACGCCCAAGGGGATTCCTGCAGCGACCGCTAAAAGCAAAGACACCACTACCAAGAACAGATGCTGCGCGCACAACCGCCAAAAATCAGAGCCGAACAACACGTGCATAAAAGATTGTCGAGTCGACACCCTCTCAGAGGCTGCCCCGCTGATATTTGTCGTGAGTTTTTTGTCGCCCTGAGCCTGCTGTTGTAAAAAATCGCGAGCGACGGCAGCAAAAGACTGGCCATCGACTTCAGCCCGGGCATTTAGCTCACCCATCGTCTGTTGAGAAATTGTGTTCTGCAACGCAGACAGCACTTTCCAGGTGCTCGCAAACCGGGTTGGCACATCTGAGCGGTATAACAAAAGTGCGTCATACGTTGGGAAAAAATTCAAATCATCTTGCAGCACCACAAGTCGATCGCGCAGTAACTTCGAATCTGTGCCGTAGGCGTCCATGACATCGATTTGTCGGGCCCTGATCGCCTCGTACGCCAGGCCGTGATCTAAGCCCTTGGGTGAGAGTTTGCCCAATTGATATCTGTTCGCCAAGCCCTTCCAGCCATCACTACGACCAATGAACTCATGCGACAAGCCCAAAACTAAGCTGGGGTGTTTCGCTAAATCGGAAATAGAACGCAGTTGTAATTTTTCGGCAACGTCACGACGAACCGCCAAGACGTACGAATTATCGAAGCCAAGCAAGACACCTGCTTGAAGCCCGGTTGGCAAGAGGCGCGCGTTGATCTCTGCAAGGGATAGGACCTGCTCGGTTTTTAAAATCTCTCGCGTAATGGTGCCGGTGTATTCAGGGTAGAGATCTATTTCACCGCTGCGTAAAGCCGACAACAAGATTCCGGTGTTACCCATACCAGACTTCAGCACGACACGATCGTGGCCGGCAGCGGTAATTGCTTGACTGACAATCTCGCCAAGAATATATGACTCGGTAAAGCGCTTTGAACCAACCACTAAGGGCTGAGCAAGCGAGACCTGTATCAACGCCTGCGCCAGCAGCAATACACCCAAACAACCCAATCGCCCAAGCCAAGCGTCGAGCGCGCGCATGCTTCGCCGCGCCAAAGGTGACCGAGCGTGGGTCATTTTTGTGGCTCGCGCCAAATACCAAGCTTGAGCATTACTCGATCAACAGGCGCGTTGCTTGCGCCTCGCCAATGCTACCAATTACGGCAGCGTCGTTAAAACCATGTCGACCAAAGACTGCTAACACCTCAGGTACGGCCTCAGGCGAACAGCACACCAACAACCCACCGCTTGTTTGCGGGTCAGATAACAAGGTCTGGCAATCAGCAGGCAGGCCCGCCGCAAGCTTAATCTCTTTACCATAGCCGTCCCAATTGCGGCCCGAGGCACCCGTCACCATCCCAGCTTTAATCAAGGCCGATACGTTAGGCAGCAAAGGAACATCTGCCCATTTGATGTGCGCGCTTAACTTAGCGCCACGAGCAATCTCTAATGCATGGCCAGCCAGACCAAAGCCTGTGACGTCGGTCAAAGCGTGCACGCCCGACAACTCGGCGAGTTCAGGGCCTGGGGTGTTGAGCTTGGTTGCATTAGAAAGCATCGATTCATAACCGGTTGCATCTAACGCTTCTTTTTTGAGCGCAGCCGATAAAATCCCGACACCAATAGGTTTACCAAGCACCATCACGTCGCCCTTACGCGCACCGTCATTACGTTTGACGCGATCAGGATGAATCAAGCCCAACACCACCAAGCCATAAATGGGCTCGACTGAATCAATCGTGTGGCCACCTGCGATCGGGATACCGGCTGTATTGCACACAGAGGCACCACCGGCAAGGATTTTTCCGATTGTGTCGGTAGATAACACATTGATCGGCATGCCAACCAAGGCAAGCGCCAAAATCGGCTTGCCGCCCATGGCATAGACATCACTGATGGCATTGGTTGCCGCGATGCGACCAAAGTCATAAGGATCATCAACAATCGGCATAAAAAAATCAGTTGTTGCGATCAACGCTTGCTCATCGTTGATTTTGTACACGGCTGCATCATCTGCCGTGGCGATCCCTACCATCAACTCTTTCGGAATCGGCATTTGCAAGGTGCCTTTTAAAATCTCAGACAACACTGCAGGCGCGATTTTGCATCCACAGCCGCCGCCATGCGAAAGTGAGGTCAGACGAGGTTCATTGTTAGCCATGTAGATTCCTAGGGTAAGAGGTTTTGAACGATTGTAATCAATCCACCACGTTCATGAGCAGGCTCAAATAAAGGGGCGCGGGAGGCACACTGCCCTTGTAATTGCGCCACAAACGCTGGTTCATTTCTAAACTTCAATAACAAGCTCGCCAATCCGTGCGCGTCACCCACTTTAAAAAATCCTTCATAGTCTTCCCCTAGCATCCCGATATTGCCAGCGATCCGTGAGGCAAGCACTGGAACGCCGCTGCAAACGGCCTCCATAATCACATGGGCGCCACCCTCCATCACACTGGCGTGAACCAGCACGTGCGAGCGTTGAATATATCGGCGGGTTTGTTCATGGCTACGCGCACCCCAAAACTGGTAATTTGGATATTGAGACGCCGTTTGATGCGCCTGTTGCGCTAAAGCCAAGTCGTGCTCGCCACCAATATGGTGCAGGTCAATGTCGTTGTGCGTTGCCAATACCGCAGCTGCCTCAAAAAAAGTTTGGGGAGATTTTTCAGAGCGTAAATGACCCACCATCACCGCTCGCAGACGACGGTTGGTTTTTGGCAAAGTCTGTCGAGTGGTTGTCGATTGAAATAACACTCGAGTTTTGTCGCGTAACTTAGCCGGCAACTCGGCTACACCCGCCCCTTGCAGCACCACAAGTCGTGCGGCCCACTGCAGCGACTGCCGCGCCTGTGGATCTTGCTTGATATCGCGATAGAGATCGGTACCGGTGAGCACCACGACCAGGCCTTTAGAACCGCGGGTTGCATGCCAAGATGCAATCGACGAGTAGCTGCGACGCGCATGCAATGCGATTAACACGTCGTCGGTCTGAGCGCCATCCCACTCTTGCAGGATGCGTACTGAAAAGTTCTTTGAGAGCAGGTTGGCGTAACGCTTAGCGGTCTGCCAATTGCCGTTGTTGGCGCTCGCTAGTGCCGGACTTACAATGACAACATTGAGCTTGCGAGTTTGCGAGGCTATAAACATTGAAGGTCACTAAAATTGATGCGTCAGGCTAAAGCGAAAGAGCTTACCGCGGCACTACAAGAACTGCGTACACATACGCTCAGCGCGTTTCGAGCGTATGAGCGCGCCAATCTACTGTGCATCCCCTATCAGCCAGAGCTCAATCCACCGCTTTGGGAGCTCGGTCACATCGCCTGGTTTCAAGAATACTGGGTCGGCCGCAACAAGCATCGATCTGAGGGCACGGATTGGCAAATCGGGCGTCCTCAAAATACGTCTTTGCTCATCACGTCTGAACAATGGTTTGACAGCGCTAAAGTACAACACGTGACGCGCTGGGATCAAGCACTTCTGACACGCGAGACTTGCCTAACGTACGCTGAACAGACCCTGGAGCAAACTCTCGCGCTGTTACAGGTTGACGCCCAGAGCGGCCCGACACTGTATTTTTACTGGCTGGTGTTACAACACGAAGCCATGCACCTTGAAGCAAGCGCTTATATGGCACAAGCACTGGCAATACCCTTTAACCCCATGTGGGTAAGCGACCACGCAAACAGCACCACTGGCGAAATCGCTAACGCTAGTACTCTTGCGAAAGCCGGCGCCAGCCAGCCTCGGTCGCGTCAGACAACTACACGCCTGCCCGCTCAGTCTTGGACACTAGGTTCTGCAGCAGATCAGTTTTGTTTTGATAACGAGCTCATCGCTCGCCCAGTGGCGCTCAAAACGTTTGAAATCGACTTAGAGCCTGTTTGCTGGGCGCAATATATGTCGTTTATCGCAGCTTCCGGGCATCGCTTACCGCTCTATGTTCGTCAAACTGCTTCAAGCTTCGAGATTCAAACCTTTGGCGTCTGGGCGCCCATGAACATGCAAGACACAGCGGTTCATCTCTCTTGGGATGATGCCCAAGCCTATTGCGCCTGGGCACAGCGCCGCTTGCCCACTGAGGCCGAATGGGATTGCGCAGCCCGCACTACCCCAAACTTTAACTGGGGCGAGGTTTGGGAATGGACACAAGATACCTTTGAACCTTTTGACGGCTTTGTGGTGCATCCCTACGCCGAGTACTCAGCCCCGTGGTTTGGTACACGCAAAGTTTTACGCGGTGCCGCTGCCGTCACGCACTCGGTGTTACGGCATGTGCAGTACCGCAATTTCTTTACCCCCGAGCGCCGCGACATCTACTCAGGCTTCAGGACTTGCTCGACTTAGCGACCAACATAACGCCCATCCACCCATAAGCCCTGTTGGCAAAGCGCACGCACCACCTTGGCCGTGAGCGCACCGACCGAGGCCGCGGCGGTTGAAAGTGGGATGTGGCGCGAGCGGCATAGTGCCACCACCCGTTGAACACCCGGGGCACGAATCGACAGGGCAACTAAGGCCCCGCTGTCGAGCTCGGCTTTTAAGGGCATGACAGGCAAGATCGTGCACCCCAGGCCCGCTAGCAACGAGGTGCGCAAGATGCTGATAGAACTGATATCGGCGACCACATTCGGTGCAAGCAAACCCGCCCGAGCCGCTTGCTGCTCAATCAATGGCCGCACGCCGTGTGGCTGCGCAGGCAAAATCAGCGGCTTAGCCAAGGCATCACGAAATGAAATACTGGCTTTGGCAACGGGTTTTGTTTGCGAGTGAGCCTTGCTTGTTGCCCGTGTTGCCTGAAGACCCGCCTGACTGGCAGAACTTGTCTTAACGTTCACCCTCGTCTTTTGAAAAACAGTTTCTGGACGATAGATCAGCGACATCTTCTCAGACACCAAAGGCTCTGCAATAAAATCTTCAAGCGTGCCGTCATCAAACAAAATCGCCATGTGCAACGAGCCCGCCAACAGCTGACGGGTTAAGTTGCCGGTTAACTCTTCGGTCAGTTCAAGCTGCACTTTCGGAAGCTCTTCGCGCACAGCCTTCAACAAGGGCAAGGCCAACGCGTGAGAAGCACTGTGCGGTATCCCAAACACCACTTTACCTGCGGGTGAATCGGTTAGCCCAGCGACACTTGAGGCAGCATCTTCGACTTGGCGCAAAATTGAGGTCGCATAGGTGTGAAACACCACACCCGCTTCGGTGAGCTCTACCCCGCGACGAGAGCGCTCAAATAATCGCGCACCGAGCTCGTCTTCGAGCTACGCTAACTGATGACTCAGTGCAGACTGCGCCACAAACACTTTACTGGCCGCCTTTGAAAACGTGCCGTGTTCAGCGATAGCTAAAAAGTAGCGAAGTTGTCTGAGTTCCATTTAAGAGACCTAAGCAATCAAGACAAAAATTCAAAGCACCTCACTACGAGCTACGAATATATCTGTAAAACAGATAGATATATATTTAAATTATATTATACAGATCGATAACTTTGCGGTGTAATAGAACAACAAGTCGTGAACAAGCAGCCTCAGGTTACCGCCCAAGGCCTTGCACCACAGCAACACGGTGCGTTTGCTTCAGATTGATTCTTCTTACCCGAAGATGAGAACCCGGCGCTGATCGATTGGCCAGTTGATCAGCTGTTTGGATTGATGTAACTGCCCTTCCAGGGAATCACGTGCCTCACCCCCCCCTTTGGAAATTCTGCATCACCCAAGCGTCTTGGGATCAAATGTACATGGCAATGCCAGACCGATTGCCCAGCGATTTCGCCGCAATTCATACCGATGTTGTAGCCGCCAATGGTCGGATCAAGCGCATCAATTATTTTCTTTTGCGAATGAATCAGCGCATGAATCGCAACAACCTCAGCCTCGGTTAAACCAAAATAATCAATAGTGTGTCGCTTTGGAATAAACAAGGTATGAAAAGGCGTCACGGGATACGCATCGCGCGTCGCGTAGGCAAGCTCGTTTTCTTCAACGATACGTGCGCGGTCTGTGAGTTGTGCATCACAAAATAAACAATCAGCGACGTGCTCAGGCTGAGGCTCTCGTGTATCACCAGTTGATTCGTTCATGAAATGTTCTCAGTTGATCGCCTCAACGAATAGGCTTAGGTAAACGAGTGTGCGTCACTTTCACAATCGAGGTCACTGGGATCCAAGTGCGAGTGATTTTTATGTAGTCTTCGACCAACAAATAGGTTGAGCCAAGCTCGATCACCACATAGCCGCTTGGCAGCACACCGTCATCGAGTAGCGACAATTCAACCCCGCCGTTCACCGAGGTGATATTGATATGCTGGCCGACCTTGAGCGGTTTAAAAATCTCGGCGGGCTGAGCGCTCAGCGTCGAGAGCGCGCCCAACGTCAACATGCAACAGAGCGCGACACGACAAATGAATGTGTTCATCTTGCTACCTCAGCGTACACCGCATACCTTGCGCATTTTTCCATTGGTGCTCTACGCGTTTCAGCCGAGGTCAGATAATTTTTGCAGGTGGCTAAAACGAACAAACCGAGTTCAGATAATTTTTGCAGATGGCCAAACAGAGCCACTCAATACTCAAAACGTATAAGCCGATTCCATCTCGCGCCTGATCTTAAAGGCTGCAGTATTGGGATCCATCTGCACGTCATCCCAGCACAAGCTCTGCCCTTTTGCGAC
>Ga0222712_10004736_pt1 | contig 14098 bp, 15 predicted proteins | sample C33_657DmetaG_FD_165043 | JGI IMG/M metagenome (GOLD analysis project Ga0222712, IMG submission 165043) | Estuarine water microbial communities from San Francisco Bay, California, United States - C33_657D | ecosystem: Environmental > Aquatic > Marine > Unclassified | place: USA: California... | reverse complement strand
AAAAAGCCGGCATCACCATCGAACCTTGGGATTACCGTTACTATGCGGAGAAGGTTCGCAAGGCGAAGTATGACCTCGACCAGAATGAGCTGAAACCTTACTTCCAGCTCGATAACATGGTCTCGGCAATGTTCGATGCCGCCGGCCGGTTGTACGGTATGAGCTTCACCGAAAATACCGGCACGGTTCCGGTTTTCGAACCCGAAGTCCGCACCTTTGAGGTGAAGCGCGATGGCAAGGTAATCGGGCTGTTCTACCTCGATAACTTCGCTCGCCCCGGCAAGCGCTCGGGCGCGTGGATGACCACCTATCGCAGCCAGAACCGCTTGACTGGCGACAACGATATCGTGCTCGCATCGAACAACAACAATTTCGTGAAAGGCGCGGGCGGCAAGCCGACGCTGATCAGCATCGACGACGCCTCGACATTGTTCCACGAATTTGGCCACGCCATCCATTATCTCAACTACGACATCACCTGGCCGGGCCTCGGCAACACGCCGCGTGATTTTGTGGAGTTCCCCAGCCAGGTGAACGAGAACTGGTTGCTGACGCCCTATATCCTCAACACCTATGCCAAGCATGCCGAAACGGGTGAACCGATCCCGGCGGCGCTGGTTGAAAAGATCAAGGCGAGCGACACCTTCAACCAGGGCTTTGCCACGGTTGAATATCTGTCGAGCGCGATCCTCGACATGATGCTGCACAACCGCAGCGAGCCGGTCACCGATCCGCGTGCCTTTGAGAAAGAGGCGCTCGCCAAGATCGGCATGCCCAAGGAAATGGTGATGCGGCACCGCCTGCCGCAGTTCAACCACCTGTTCGCCGATGACGGCTATTCGGCAGGCTATTACAGCTACCTCTGGTCCGAAACCATGGATGCGGACACCTGGGCTGCCTTCACCGAAAAAGGCGATGTCTGGGACAAGGAAACCGCAGAGCGTTTCCGCTCGATGCTGCTTTCCACCGGCAACGAATCCGACCGTATAGAGGCCTATCGTGCCTTCCGCGGCCGAGATCCGGACGTCAAATATATCATGAAAAAGCGCGGCTTCCCGGTTCCCGGCGAAACGCAAAAGTGAATAGGGAAAGGGCGGGGAAAAACACCGCCCTTTTCATTTGGGACAATGTAGCGGCTATTTGATGGCCGCGAGCTGATAAAGGAAATCGGCATAGCCCACTGTCGCTTCTACCAATCCCGCGACTTTGGGATTGCTCGATTCAATCAGATAATATTCGTCGGGTGCATGCGCGCCTGATCCATGCCCTAGCCCGAAATGGCCAGCCGCGATTGAAACCGGCGGAGCGGTGAAAGTCGCGCCTGGCCAACTGCCTGCCAGTCTTGGATTAAGCGTCGCCTTCACCCCGGCGCGCGAATATGTGGCCAACATGGTCTTTATCAGGCGGCTGTCCTCGGAAACCTCAGTTGGGTCGTAACCGCCACCGATCTTGATCTCGATATCGGTATAGCCGTTCTTGTCGAGATGCGCCCGCAGCTTTCGTTCGGCTTCTTCTCGTGTCTGGTTGGGGACAAGGCGAAGGTCGAGTTTTGCAACGGCTTTGCCGGGCAATACTGTCTTTCCGCCCGGCCCGGTATAGCCGGCGACCAAGCCCTCGATGTTGACGGTCGGTTCCTGGGCAAGCCGGATCAAGGCTTTGTCATAGGGAAGGTCATCAATCCAGTGCGTAACGCCGAGCATTTTCTTCTGCTGCGCTTCGTCGGCTGACTTGGCGATTTCCGTAATCAGCGCCTTTTCACGATCGGTGAGCGGTCGGACATTTTCGAACCAGCCGTCGATGGCGGGTGTGTTGCCATCGGGCGTTACCAATGTTTGCAAGGCTTGCACCAACCGCCAGCTTGGCGAATCTACCATTGCTTTCAGGCTGCTATGTATATCCCCCTTCGGTCCGCGACCCCATTTCTCGCCCGAAGCGATAAGCTCCAGTTCGACGATGCCTTTCGATCCGAGGTTGAGGCTGACATTGCCCTGGCCGTCCTGCCAGCTTGCCGGGATGAATATGCCTTCACATTTCCGCAAGGCGGCAAGCACATTGGGCTTGGTTGCGATCTGCTTGAAATGGGGGGAGCCGATTTCCTCTTCACCTTCGCAGACCAGCACGATGTTCACAGGCAATTTGCGCCCGGCGGCGCGGATTGCGTGCAACGCTGCAAGGAAGGTTGCCTCGGGCCCCTTTTGGTTCACCGCGCCGCGACCAACGATCACCTTGCCAAAACCGGGCTTGTCGACCATCCGGCTTTCGAGCGGCGGTGAAGTCCATTCCGCCGGATCATATTGCTTCACATCATACATGAAATAGATGCCCAATGTGCGCTTGGCACCGGCATCCAGCGTTGCGAATACGCCCGGATGGCCATCAGTCGGCACGATTTCAACATGTTGAAATCCGGCATCGCGGGCGAGGTTCGCCATATATTCGGCACCCTCGGCCATATTACGGTTTTCGGCCGCGATCGATGGCAGCGCGATCCAATCACGAATGCGTTTGAGCGAAGCATCGCGGCCAGCCTCTGCTGCCTTGCGAATGGCGGCCATATTTGAATCATTGGCAAGCACCATTCCCGGGCGCATCAACATCGCGCCGCTTGCAAGCATTGCGCCCCCGCGGATCATAGTGCGACGGTCTGTTTTGAAATTTTGCATATCAGTCCCTTTCCCGATGCAGAACTGTGGCGGGGAGCCGAGCTGAAAACAAGCATTCGATTTTACTTGTGGTTGCCCACTGTTGATATAAATATGATATCATATTTACGTGGAGGGCAACATGACCGATTCGAATTCTCTGAATGCCAGCCAGGAAACGGCAGCGCGCAGTTTCAATGGCTACCTGATGCTTTTGCTGATGCTGTTGAGCGTCGGCTGGTTCGCTTGGGCGATGATGGGCATCGTCGCGGATCGGGCCGATGCCGATTTTGTCGGCATGGTTCTCAGCATCACCGTCTTTCTATTCGTTTCGTGCGGCTTTTACATGATCCAGCCGAACCAGGGCGTCGCGCTGACACTGTTTGGGGCGTATAAAGGCACCGATCGCAACGAAGGGCTGCGCTGGATTTGGCCGTGGATCGGCAAATCCAAGGTTTCATTGCGTGCGAACAACCTGATCTCGGAAAAGATCAAGGTGAACGACCTGCGCGGCAACCCGATCGAGATTGCGGCGCAGGTGGTCTGGCGCGTAACCGATACCGCACAGGCGCTGTTCGACGTCGATGATTATAAGGCGTTCGTCCTTGCCCAGATCGAGGCGGCGGTGCGCACCATCGGCTCGCGCTACCCCTATGATGATATCGAGCACAAAGAAGTCACTCTGCGCGGCAACCATGACGAGGTGTCGGCTGAACTGCGCACCGCGCTGATGGAACGACTGGCAGTTGCAGGCATAACCGTGGACGAATGCGGCCTCACCCATCTTGCCTATGCGCAGGAAATTGCCGGTGCCATGCTGCGCCGCCAGCAGGCAGAGGCAGTTATTGCGGCGCGCAAGAAGCTGGTTGAGGGTGCCGTCACCATGGTGGAAATGGCGCTGCACCAGCTTTCCGAAAAAGATGTCGTCCATCTGGATGACGAGCGTAAGGCGGCAATGGTTTCGAACCTGATGGTGGTGCTGTGCGGAGAGCGCGACACCCAGCCTGTCGTGAATACCGGCACGCTGTATCAATGAGCTGAACCATGGCCGTGCCGCTCAAGAAAGCCTTTCCGCTCCGCCTCGATCCCGCTTTGTACGCGGCGATCGAGCGGGCGGCTGCGGCCGACTTTCGCAGCGTGAATGCAGAGGTTGAAGTGCTTCTGCGCGAAGCACTCGACCGGCGCGGGGTAAAGGTTGGCGTAACCGAAGCACCGCGTCGTGGCCGCCCACCGGCAAAGGAAGGTTCGGGCTACGAATAGCAATCGGCCCGAAAGGAGTTTTGAAATGCTACACTTGTTTTTCGACAAGCAACCTTGGTTTCGCGCCAAACGCTATGGTTATGGCGCGGGGTTGCCGATGAAATGGCAGGGTTGGGTACTGATGCTCGCGCATATTGCACTCATAGTGGGGCTCGGTATCAGCATCGGTGATCGACCGGAAGTGGCGCTGCCGCTGCTGCTGTTTGCAGGTATTGCGCCGCTTCCCATCTATGCCGCAAAGACCGAGGGTGGCTGGCGTTGGCGCTGGGGTAACTAGGCCGTCCCCAGCTTCGCCCAAGCCAGATTGGCATATTCGCACAGCAACGGCCGGGTATCACGCGGGTCGATAATATCCTCGACATTGAACTTTTCGGCAGTGCGGAAGGGGGAGGTTACGGCGTTCAGCCGCGCCTTGATCTCTTCCAGTTTCGCCGCCGGATCATCCGCCGCCGCTATCTCCGATTTGTACGCCGCTTCCAGCCCGCCCGCGATCGGCAGACTGCCCCAATCGCCTGATGGCCAGGCGAAGCGATATTGGAAGCGTTCGCCATTCGACATTGCGCTGCCGGCAATGCCATAGGCGCGGCGGACAATGACCGAGGCCCAAGGCACGGTTGCCTTGTACACCGCGTTCATCGCCTCGACGCCATAACGGATCGTTCCGGTACGTTCGGCCTCCAGCCCGACCATGAAGCCGGGATTGTCGACCAGGTGCACGACAGGCAGTCGGAACTGTTCGGCCATTTCGACAAAGCGCTTCACCTTCTGGCTGGTCAGCGCCTCCCACGATCCGCCCAGATAGGTCGGATCGCTGGCGAGGACTGCAACCGGCCAGCCATCGAGACGCGCAAAGGCAGTGATTGCTGCCCTCCCCCAACGGCGACCCATCTCGAACACGCTGCCTTTGTCAAACACCGCCGTCATTACCGCGCGCATCGAATAGACTTGCTTGTCTTCACGCGGAACGATCGACAGCAGTTTCTCGTCGCGGCGATCAACAGGATCGTGCGGCGCCGTGCGCGCGGCGAATTTACCCACTGACGATGGCAGATAGGACAGGAAGGCGCGGGCATAGGCAAAGGCCTCGTCCTCGCTCGCCACTTCCTCATCGACCACGCCGTTGCGGGCATGGATTTCGCTGCCGCCCAATTCTTCCTTCGACAGTTCATCGCCGATCTGCGCCGCAACCACCGGTCCCGCCGCAAAGAGCTGGCTGAGGCCTTTCACCATGATCGAATAATGGCTGGCGACCGTACGCGCGGCACCCATGCCTGCCGTGGGGCCCAGTGCCAGCGCGACAACCGGCACCGTTTCCAGATTCTTGATGATGTCTTCCCAGCTCGGCGTCACCGGCACATAGGTGTAGCCGGTATCCTCGAGCGTTTTGACCGAGCCACCACCACCCGTGCCGTCAATCATGCGGATCAGCGGCAGGCCCATAGTGTGCGCCATCTTTTCGCACTGCACGAATTTGCGGTGCAGCGCTGCATCGGCTGCGCCGCCGCGGACGGTGAAGTCATCCGCGCTGGCGACAACAGGGCGGCCATCGATCCGGCCCCGCCCGAAAATGAAGTTGGATGGGCTGAATTCGGCGAGGTCGCCATGTTCATCATAGCTGCCCTTGCCGGCGATCTTGCCGATCTCCCGGAAACTGTCCGGATCAAGCAGGCGTTTCAACCGTTCGCGCGCATCGAGCTTGCCCTGCCCGTGCTGCCTTGCGAGCTTCTCCTCGCCCCCCATTTTCTCCGCCAGCGCTTCACGCTCGCGCAGATGCTCAATCTCTCTCTCCCAGCTCATGCGATTCGCATAGCGGGTAAAAGGCGGGCGCTGCAAGCGCGCCCGCCAGTTGTTTTCATTTGAAGTTGAGTTGCCGCAGCAGGAACGAACCCATCACCGTGCGATATTTGGCACGGTCACCAGATGCGGCCTCCATTTGCGCATCGGTCTGCTTCATGAACTCGCGATAGGCTGTGGCGCGCTTTTCCTCTTCAGCGGCATCCGGCAAGGTAGAGAAGGATGTCACCAGATAGATGTCCGGCTCTCCCGGGCGCGCATGGACATTGGCCAGCACCTGATAGCCAGTGATCCAACCCTTGGATTTGGCAAATTCCTGGTTCTTCCGCCATGTGTTGGCAAGGAATGTTGCATATTCGAAACCGCCGCCATCGCTGACATCGATCATGCCGATTTCTTCATAATCACCCGGCGTGAAAGGCGAATTTTGCGCAGCAGCCGGTGAAGCAGCAGACAGCACAAAGGGCGCGGCGACGAGCGCCGCAAACATCAGTTTACGCATGGTTTTCCTCCTCTTACATGCCCCGAAATACGGAGCCCCCTACCTTGCCGCCAATTCGGGCGACCCATTCCGGACGAGGACAAGGAACCGGAAGGCTGCGCCTATTGTAAACCAGAGTCAAATGTAAAATACACCTATTAACAAAGGCATAGGCTTAAAGTTGAGGCGCTGGGTCGGGCGCTGTGAGAGGTGAAGCTCCGCATTGCCCCGCGCGGCAAGCCGCCCTATATCGCGTCGCATGTCTTCCGTACGCCCTTGGCGCGATATCGCGCGACGCAAATCCCGCCAAATCATGGTCGGCAAAGTGCCCGTTGGGGGTGATGCCCCGATTTCGGTGCAGACCATGACAAACACGCTGACCTCGGATGCCAAGTCGACGATCGACCAGATTCGCCGCTGCGAAGATGCGGGCGTAGACATCATCCGCGTATCCTGCCCCGATGTCGAAAGCACTGCAGCACTCAAGCAGATCGTTCGCGCGGCGCGTGTGCCGGTCGTGGCCGACATCCATTTCCATTATAAGCGGGCACTTGAGGCCGCGGATGCGGGTGCGGCGTGCCTGCGCATCAACCCCGGCAACATCGGCAGCGCCGAACGGGTGAACGAGGTGGTCAATGCAGCCAAGGCCAATGGCTGCGCGATCCGCATCGGCGTGAATGCCGGCAGTTTGGAGAAAGACCTTCTCGAAAAATATGGCGAACCCTGCCCCGAGGCGCTCATTGAATCTGCGCTCGACCATATCAAGCTGCTGCAGGATCGCGATTTTCACGAATATAAGGTCGCAGTGAAGGCGTCCGACGTGTTCCTCGCGGTATCGGCCTATATGGGCCTCGCCGACGCGGTCGATTGCCCACTCCATCTGGGTATCACCGAAGCAGGCGGGCTAATCGGCGGAACGGTGAAGTCGGCGCTCGGCATCGGCAACCTCCTCTGGGCCGGGATTGGTGACACCATCCGCGTCAGCCTCTCGGCAGAGCCCGAAGAGGAAGTGCGCGTCGGCTATGAAATCCTTAAGACGCTCGGCCTGCGTACCCGCGGCGTCCGCGTTGTCTCCTGCCCATCCTGCGCGCGGCAGGGCTTTGATGTTATCCGCACGGTGCAGAAACTCGAAGACGCGCTCCAGCATATCAAGACGCCGATGTCGCTTTCGGTGCTTGGCTGCGTGGTCAACGGCCCGGGCGAAGCGCGCGAGACCGATATCGGCATTACCGGCGGCGGTAATGGCAAGCATATGGTCTATCTCTCGGGCGTTACCGATCACCATGTCGAGGATGCCGACATGATCGGCCACATCGTCAAACTGGTCGAAGCCAAGGCTGCCGAGATCGAAGCCGGCACCGCAGTCAGCATGGATACGCTGCACGGCAAGGCTGCCTGAGCGCGACCGGGGGCAGGGTAATGCCGACCCGCCACGGGCTTCCGCCCATGCACTTGCTGCTGGCGGTGGCCATCATGGCAGTGTGGGGCACGAACTTTGTCGTCATCAAATTTGCGCTGGAGCATCTGCCGCCGCTGACCTTGGCGCTTCTGCGGTTCACGCTCGCCTTTTTCCCGCTCGCCCTCTTCCTCCCCAGACCAAAAGTCGGCTTGGCCAACCTTGCCGCCTATGGCGTGCTGATCGGGGCAGGGCAGTTCGGCATTTTGTTCACCGCAATGCGGGCGGACATCACCCCCGGACTCGCCTCGCTGGTGGTTCAGACGCAGGTCTTTTTCACAATATTCCTGTCGATGCGGCTGACGGGGGAGAAGGTCGGGCTGTACCAGTTGGTCGCGCTTCTGCTGGCGAGCAGCGGGCTTGCGGTAATCGCCTTCCATACCGATGGCAGCGCAACGCCGCTGGGCCTTGGGCTGGTGCTGCTGGCCGCGTTCAGCTGGTCGAGCGGGAATATGGTCGCGCGGCAGGCGGCGCCACAGAATATGCTCGCCTATGTCGTATGGTCGAGCATCTTCGCCGTACCGCCGCTGTTGCTGTTCGCGCTGCTGCTTGAAGGGCCGCAGGCAATGCTTGCCGGAATCGAGGCTGCCGATGGCGCGACCTGGGCTGCGGTGCTCTGGCAATCGGTTGGCAACACCATGTTCGGCTATGCGGCCTGGGGCTGGCTGCTCAACCGCCACCCCGCCGGGGTTGTGGCGCCGATGGCGCTGATGGTGCCGGTTTTCGGAATGGGTGCATCGGCGCTGCTGCTGGGTGAGCCGTTGCAATCGTGGAAGTTGATCGCTTTCGCTTTGGTGATGGCGGGGCTTTCGGTCGGCATGCTATGGCCCCGGATCAGACAGGGAATGGGAAAATGACGCTTTCGATACGATCTGCCCGCGCAGAGGACATACCCCTCATCGCGCAATTCATCCGCGACCTCGCGGAATATGAGCGGTTGGCGCACGAGGTGCGTTTTGACGAGGCGGTGCTGCAGGCAAAACTGTTTGGCCCGCGCCCTTATGCCGAGGTTCTGATTGGAGAGATTGACGGCGAACCACAGGGCTTTGCGCTCTTCTTCCACAATTTCTCGACCTTTGAAGGCAAGCCGGGAATCTATCTTGAAGATCTGTTCGTGCGCCCCGAAGCGCGCGGTTCGGGGCTTGGCAAGGCATTGCTCAAGCGGCTCGCCGCGCTCGCGGTCGAGCGCGATTGCGCGCGGCTCGAATGGTCGGTGCTCGATTGGAACGAACCTTCGATCCAATTCTATCTGGGCCTGGGCGCCAAGGCGATGGACGAATGGACAATCTATCGGGTCGATGGCGGTGCATTGGGCGAATTGGCGAAAGGCGGATGATGCACGCGATCCTGTTTGCGCTGGCGGCGGCCGCACCCTCAACCACGCCAACGCCCGTCCCCGCGCCTCCGCCCTATCGCGAGGCGCAGCCCGAAGACCGCTTTTCGACGATCGCTTTTGATCCCACCGCGGATGCCGCGTCCGAACTGGAATTCGTGCAGAAAGGTGTGGCGATTTCGGGCAAGAAACTGCTCATCATCATGGGCGGCAACTGGTGCCATGATAGTGCGGCGCTCGCGAACCTGATCGATTCCCCGCGCTTCGTCGGCATGATCACGCGGAATTTTGAGGTGCTGTTCGTCGATGTCGGTGTCCCGCAAACCGGCAAGGGCCGCAACCTCGAAATCGCCAAACGCTTTGGCATAAAGAAGGTGAAAGGCACGCCCACGGTGCTGGTGGTGTCGCCGCAAGGCAAGTTGCTCAACAGCAAGAAAGACGCCGCAAGCTGGCGCAACGCCGCCAGCCGTGATGAGGATGCGGTTTATAGCTATTTTGCGGAGTTTACCGCCGGTTAAACCAACGCAGCTAAAGCGGGGCAATGTATTGGAAACTGCTCGCGCCCATCTTTGCGCTGGCCCTCGCGATTGGCTGGTTCTTCCCGCGCGACCTTGCTCCGCATGAAGCGACGGGCGAGACCAATCATTTTGTCATTACCAAGACCGACAAGGCCGATAATGTCGGTTCGGGCGTTTATGATGCGGTTGAGCTGGAGCGGCAGCCCGACGGCCATTTCTATGCTGAGGCAGAGGTGGATGGCACAGGCATCCGCTTCCTTGTCGATACCGGTGCGAGCATGATTGCGCTCAACGGCGAAGATGCCGAAGCGCTGGGCCTCAGTTGGAGCGAGGATGAGCTCCAGCATGTCGGCCGCGGGGTGAATGGCGATGTGTTCGGAAAGCCGGTGAAGCTCGCCAGCGTGACGGTCGGCGATTTGAAGGCCGACGATGTCGAGGCGGTGATCATCCCCAAGGGGCTTGATGTGTCGCTGCTCGGCCAGTCCTTCCTTGCCCGCGTCGATAATGTCGCGATCGAAGGCGACCGGATGACGCTGAACTAGACCTACCGTTTCAGCAGGAATACCGCATGTTCGGCGAGCAGGTTGGCAAGCCCAGCGCCGCGCCGTTTCTCACCAGACAGATACCATTCGCCTTCGATGCTATAGCCGCGATCCTCAACGAAGCTTTTAAAGTCGTCGATCGTCACATGGTGGATGTTGGGCGTATCATACCAGCGGTGCGGCAATTGCTTGGTCACCGGCATCCGCCCGCCAAACATGTGCGCGAAGCGGATCTTCCACTGCGCGAAATTGGGGAATGAGACAAAGGCCTGTTTGCCGATGCGCAACAACTGGTCGAGCACAAGATCGGGCCGCCTCGTGGTCTGCAATGTCTGGCTGAGCACGGCATAGTCGAACGAGTCATCGGGATAGTCGGCAAGGTCGGTATCGGCATCGCCCTGCACCACTGCCAACCCACGCGTAACCGCATTGGCAACATTCACCGGATCGATTTCCATGCCGCGTGCGTCGATGCCTTTGGAATCGCGCAGCGCCGCCATCAACGCGCCATCGCCGCAGCCGACATCGAGCACGCGCGCGCCCGTGGGGATGGTTTCGGCAATAACTGCAAGGTCGGGGCGCAGAGCAGTCATAGCCCGCCTGCTTTCAGGAAGCCGTCGACGATGCGGTTCATTTCGGGCGCGTCTAGCAGGAAAGCATCATGCCCGAAGGGGCTCGATAGCTCGACAAAACTCGCCGCCGCACCGGCCGCGTTAAGCGCCTGCACGATGCGTTTCGATTCGATGGTCGGGTAAAGCCAATCGCTGTCAAAGCTAACCAAGCAGAAACGGGTGCGCGTGCCCTGGAAGGCCTTGGCGAGTACGCCGCCATGCTCTTCGGCCAAGTCATAATAATCCATCGCGCGGGTGATATAGAGATAGGAGTTGGCATCGAAACGCTCGACAAAGCTCAATCCCTGATAACGCAAATAGCTTTCGACCTGGAAATCGGCGTCGAAACCGAAAGTCTTGGTTTCGCGATCCTGCAATTGGCGGCCGAACTTCTCGGTCAGCCCTGCTTCGGACAGATAGGTGATATGCGCCGCCATGCGCGCGACCGCGAGACCCGCATCGGGCTGGTCGACCGAGCCGTAATAATTGCCGCCCTGCCAATTGGGATCGGCCATGATCGCCTGCCGCCCCACTTCGTGGAACGCGATATTCTGCGCGCTGTGCCGCGCGGTAGAGGCGATCACGATCGCCGACTGCACCCGATCCGGAAACAGCGACGCCCAGGTGAGCGCCTGCATTCCGCCCATCGATCCGCCGATGACGCATGCGAGGCGTTCAATGCCCAGATGGTCGAGCAATATCGCCTGCGCGCGTACCATGTCGGCAATGGTGATAACGGGGAAGTCCATCGCATAGGGCTGCCCGGTGCCAGGGTCGAAGCTGGCCGGGCCGGAACTGCCCATGCAGCTGCCGAGCACATTGATGCAGATGATGCAGTGGCGCGATGGATCGACCGGTTTGCCTTCGCCCACCAACCGCGTCCACCAGCCGGGCTTGCCCGTCACCGGATGGGTTGAGGCGACATATTGGTCACCGGTCAGCGCATGGCAGATCAGGATCGCATTCGATTTGTCGGCGTTGAGTTCGCCATAGGTTTCGTAGGCGAACTCTACAGGCGCAAATTGCACGCCGCTGTCGAGCCGTACCGGCCCCAGCAGTTTCGTCCGCCTGTCGAGGCCAAAGCGACCGTCTTCACCCATGGTTTGCGCCATATCAGGCAAGGCGGTTAAAACAATAGCTTGGTTGCACGGGCGGCAGGGCAAGGCTATGGCGCGCGCCATGACACAGCCTGAAGCCAAACCCTGGATCAACGCCATTCACGCCTACACGCCTGGCAAGGCGAAGAGCGATGACGGCCGCGTGCTGATCAAATTGTCGGCCAACGAAAACCCGCTTGGCTGCAGCGAGCAGGCGACGGCGGCGTTGGTGGAAGCGCGCTCGACGCTCGCTCGCTATCCCGACCCGGCTTCGAACGCGCTGCGCGAGGCGCTGGGCCAGGCTTACGGGCTGGAAGCCGACCAGATTGTTTGCGGCACCGGATCGGATGAACTGCTCAACCTGATCGCAATGGGCTATGCCGGCGCCGGCGATGAGATCATTTATGTCCGCTATGGCTTTTCGGTATACGATATCGCCGCGCGCAAATGCGCCGCAACGGTGGTTGTTGCGCCCGACAAGGATTATGGCACCGACGTTGATGCGCTGCTCGGGCTGGTCAATGAAAAGACCCGCGTGGTCTTCATCGCCAATCCCAACAATCCCACCGGCACCTATAGCGACGATGCCGAAATCGCACGACTCCATGCCGGATTGCCTGCGGATTGCGTGCTCGTTCTCGATCAGGCCTATGGTGAATATCTGGAAGATGACGGCCCGGCTTCGTTCGATCTGGCGCGCAAGCATGCCAATGTCCTTATCACCCGCACTTTTTCGAAAATCTATGGCTTGGCTGCCGAGCGTATCGGCTGGGCCTATGGACAGCCGGGCCTAATCGCTACGCTGAACCGTATCCGCGCGCCGTTCAACGTCACCAGCGCCGGGCAGGCAGCGGCCATCGCCGCGCTCGCCGATACCGATTTTGTCGCGCACAGCCGCAAGCATAATCTTGAATGGCGTGACTGGATGGCTGCTGAGATTGCCGCGCTGTCGAACCATGGGCTGCGCGCGATCCCGAGCTGGGCCAACTTCCTAATGGTGATCTTTGAAGGCAAGGTCAGCGCCGAAACGGTCTACAAGGATCTGATGGACGAAGGCTATATCGTCCGCTGGCTGCCGGGGCAGGGGCTTGCCAACGGCCTGCGCATCACCATTGGCAGCGAAGAGGAAAATCGGGGGCTGATGGTGGCTTTGCGCAAGATATTGGAACGGCACGGTTGATGCTGCCCTTTGCGCGCGTTTCGATCATTGGGCTGGGCCTTATCGGCTCCTCGATGGCGCGTGCGATCAAGGCGAACATGCCCGATGTTCGGGTGACCGGTTTTGACGCTGATCCAGACGTGCGCGAACGTGCGCGCGCATTGGGCTTTTGCGACGACATCGCCGACACCGCAGGCACTGCAGTCATCGATGCGGGGCTGGTGGTCTTGTGCGTTCCTGTCGGCGCGATGGGGCCTGTTGCCGAATTGATAGCTGACGATCTTCCAGCCGACGCGATTGTCAGCGACGTCGGCAGTTGCAAGCAAAGTGTGGCAGAGGCCTTGGCTGCTGCGCTGCCGCAAGCGACCATCATCCCGGCGCATCCGGTTGCCGGTACCGAAAAAAGCGGCCCCGACGCCGGCTTTGCCACATTGTTCAAGGGCCGCTGGTGCATCCTGACCCCGCCCGCCGACGCGCCCGAGGCTGCGGTCGAGGCGCTCTCCAGCTTCTGGCAACGTCTTGGTGCTGATGTCGAAATCATGGACGCGCGGCACCATGACCTCGTGCTCGCCGTTACCAGCCACCTGCCGCACCTGATTGCCTACACCATCGTCGGGACTGCCGATGATCTTGGTGAAGTGACGCAGAGCGAAGTGATCAAATATTCCGCCGGTGGTTTCCGCGATTTTACCCGCATTGCCGCGTCCGATCCGGTGATGTGGCGCGATGTCTTCCTCAACAACAAGGAAGCTGTGCTCGAAATGCTGCAGCGTTTCAGCGAAGACCTGACCGCGCTGCAACGCGCGATCCGCTATGGCAAGGGCGACGAACTTGAGGCGCTCTTTGCCCGCACCCGCGATATCCGCCGTTCGATCGTCGAACAGGGGCAGGATGACGATGCACCTGATTTCGGGCGCAAGCACTGAGTTTAAGCGAAGCGGCTAATCGTTCAGCGCATTGATCGCTGCATGCACGCGCGCTTCGACCTCTTCGCGCGGCAGGCCAGCCGGGATGGTTTCCCCAACCTTGTAGGTCATGATGCCGCTATGCCACCAAGGTTTGCCTTTGGGTGTCAGTTTGCCGCTATCGACGGCGATGGGTACGACGGGCAATCCCAGCAATTTGTACAGCCCGGCAAATCCGGATTGCAAAGGCGGCTTTTCGCCGTGCGGTACGCGCGTGCCTTCGGGGAAAATGACAATCGG
>Ga0222712_10004733_pt1 | contig 14102 bp, 17 predicted proteins | sample C33_657DmetaG_FD_165043 | JGI IMG/M metagenome (GOLD analysis project Ga0222712, IMG submission 165043) | Estuarine water microbial communities from San Francisco Bay, California, United States - C33_657D | ecosystem: Environmental > Aquatic > Marine > Unclassified | place: USA: California... | reverse complement strand
AAACCATTACGTCTCATATCTTTTTTAAGATCTTCGATAGCGAATGTCGATACATGCTGACCATAACCATAGTGTGCTACTAAAGCTCCGTGTAAGTTTCTATATGTTGCTTTAGTAATATAGAAACCTACAGTGGTGATGTTGTGTCTATCTTTAATCATCTGTAAGAGTGACTTAGTTTGCTCCGCGTTCTCTGACATTGGATAGTTCTTATGAGTAACCGTATCAGATAAGAATGGCTTAACTGTAACATATTCTTTAATAGACTCGCCAAAAATTCGTCTTGTCCTAACTTGATCTGTGCCAGTTCTTAAGTACTCGCCTTCGCCATCAGTCAATGTAATGAGTGTCGTCTTTTCAATACCGTTCTTAGATTTAAACTCTGGAATATAATTGTATAACCATGCTAATGCCGAATTCAATGGTGTACCAGATGTTTTAAAATTACCAAGATTATTGAAGTAATGTGATAAGCTAATATTGATCATCTTATTAAACTCTGATTGAGTCATCTTAGATGAGAATAATTCCATCATAGTAAGACCAAATGTGTCAATCTCAGTATCGCTATAATTAATTAAACGAGAGCCATCTTCGTTTCTATACTTAGAATCAGACCAACCATTTGTGAATGCAAATACTTGGAATGGGATCTGTGCGCCTCTACAAAACATAGCTAATGAGATAACCTGTTCGATAGTAGGTCTTAACACATGATCCATTGACGCTGACCAATCCAATAAGAATATCATACCATGATTCTTACCGTTAGGGATAGTCATTACTTGTTTGAATATGTCATCATTTAGTTTATACGCATAAAGTTTCTTGCCGTCTAATGAACCAGACTTTGAAACTTTAGCACGTTTATAGTTTTGTGCTGACTTACGCATCTCAAATTCTTTGATAAGATAGCTAACGATATTCTTAGATGATGCTTTAAACTTTTCAGCACGTTCGATGTCGTCTTCAGAGATTAGTTTATAACCTCCGTTGCCATCCCATTCTGTTTGATATGCAGCATGTTGTTCGAATACTTCTTTATAGGTAACTAAAGGACTAACTTTAATTTGTTTAGGGATAGTGATATACTTGTATTCGATAGAAGTATCAGCTAACTCTTCGATCTTATTCTTAAGGTTCTTTTCAGTTTGTGATTCTAACTGATCTTCTAATGAATCTTCGAGGTCTTGCAATGGATCGTTTTGAGTTGATGGTGCTGATGATTCGTCTTCGATCTCATCAGTCTCTTCTTCGTCAGCATCAAAGTCTTGTTCGTTTGATGTACCTTGCTCTTGAGACTCTTCTTCGTCAAATTCTTCGTGATCGTCTGATTGAGCTTTTAACTCTTCGATCTTATCTTCCATAGCTTTCTTAGAATAGTCATATATCTCTTTAGCTAAAGTGATAACATCATCGCATGTTTCAGTCTCTTCAGCGCGTCTAACGAATGCTTTTTCGATGTCATTAAATATAACACCGCAGTTATAACCAGCTTTAAAATATAAATTGATCTTGTCGATCAATAACATATTCTTAAAGTCGCCGTTAGCGATGCCAAAGAAGTCACGCGTGTTTAATTCTTTATATCCTGCGTTGAATGACTTACGAAGGCCAGGATAACGACGCTTCATTAATTTTTCGATACGTACGTCTTCAAGCACATTCATATAACCTGCGAAGTGAGCAAGATCTTTATGGGGATTTTTTGTTGAATACTCTTCAAGAGTAGTGTAAAGCGCGTGACCAACTTCATGACCAACTAACATATCGATAAGATCGTTAGTCATGTCCTTCCATTGTGGAAGTCTAAGGACGCGATTCTTTATGTCAAACGAAGCAGTCTTAACAGGACCTTGGATCACTGTAAGGTTTTCGTTTGCTAATAATTTTGCTACTAAGTCTGTTTTTGTCATCAATCTCTCCAATTAATATAACCATTATACTATAAAGACTATTTAAAGTACATAGCCCTTAAGTTATTGATTTATATAGATAATTATCTAAGTTATTGATTTATAAAGGGTTTACTTCATGGAGGGTTATTTCATGCATGGTGAGCTCTGGATGCGCTTGAAGGTATGTGTTTAATAGTTCTATTGAAGTGAATAATTCAATGAATTGGTGGTTAGTTTGTGTGATTGTTGCATGTAAGATATAGATTGTCATAGTCTCTCCTAAAAGAAACATTATACCCTATATCTTATTTAAAGTACATAGCCTATGAGTTAGTTACCAGACTAGAGAAGTCATTAGTCTTTTCAAAGCGAATATTATTCTTAAACTTATCAAGAAGCACATCACCTTTATGGGATATAACGAAGACATTGGTATTTTCACCCAATGTATCCATTACGGACAGGAAGTAATCAGTGCCAGCTACATCAAGACTAGAATCAAAAATCTCATCTAGTAATAGTAAGTTGGTGTTGACACTGTTTTTCATCTTAGCGATCTGACGCCAAGTGAATAAGATTGCCAAGTCAATACGCATCTTCTCTCCTTCAGAGAATGAGGCATATGTAAACTCGTCTCTAAATCTAGATTTAATCGATTCGTTGAATGATTCATCTAGTTCAAACTTAACAAAGAAGTCCATTGCGGACAGATACATGTTAATTAGTTTGTTCATTGCTGGTAAGTATTCTCTAATGATAGTGGTCTTGATACCCGTATCTCTTAGTAATACTCCTGCGATCTCTTGTAGTTGTTTCTCTTTTACAAGTTCCATCTTTACTTCATTTTTTTGTAGTGCATCGTTAGCTAATAGTTTGATCTTATCTTTCTCTGCATCGATATCACCTTGTACAGATAGCTCGCTGATTTCTTTCTCTAATGCATTATTTGCTTTGATTAGCATGTTCATCGCATTGATCTCAGTGGATATAGAGATGTTCTTATCTTGTATCTGATTCAACACATCTTGTTTATCTTGTAGGTCTCTACTTAGTTTAGTGTATGCAGAGTTGAGTGTAGATATTCCGTTATTGAGTTCTTGCTTCTCATGCGTAATCTTATCGATGATCTTGTCTTTATGTTCATGCTGAATACCTTGTTCACATGAAGGACATGTTTCATTTTGTGTAAAGAATTGTAAGTGTTCATCTACACCTGCCATCTTTTGTTGCAACTTATTCATGTTAGTCTTACACATGTCAAGGTTTTTATCTACATCAAGCTTAGTGACTAGTTTAGTATTTAACTCTTCGATATCTTTGTTGATCAGATCTACTAACTGAGTCTTATCATTTATCTCGTTGATATTAGTCTCGATCTTATCTTTTAACACCTTAACATTTTGATCTTTAGAATGTTGTAGAGAATCAATTAAACTCTTTTGCGCTTTAGCTTGTTCGGTGATGATACGAATCTCAGTCTCTACTGCAAACAGTTCTTCTTTATTCTCTGCTATCTTTTCTTTTAATATTGTATTCATCGTAGAGAATACTTTGATGTCAAGGATATCTTCGATGACTTCACGTCTTTGCCATACAGGTAACTGCATGAACGGTACAAAGGAAGCAGACCCTAATATCACTACCTGGGTGAAGGTTTTATAATTTAATTTTAGGATCTGCTGTTCGAGGACTTTTTGATAATCTTTTACGGCAGCATCTTGATTGATGATGGTTCCGTTTTGATATATCTCAAAGATATTTGGTTTGATACCACGTACTACTCTATAGTTTAGAGGTCCAATAGAGAACTCAATCTCAACCACACAATTCTTTTGATTAATAGAGTTTACTAATTGGTTCTTGTTGATATCACGAAATGGTTTATTGAACAGTGAGAAGGTAAGTGCATCAAGGATAGTGGACTTACCTTCACCGTTTTTCCCAACTATTAAGGTTGTTGAGTGACCATCTAATTCTACTTTATTTGCTACATTACCAGTTGAGAGGAAGTTTTTCCAACTCACAGACTTAAATATAATCAAACAACCTCCTGATTAATTGCTTCAATGTATAATCCTTTTACGAAAGATTTAATAGCTTCTTTATCTCCTTCCGTTTGGACGCTATCAATATAATTACCAAGAATGCTAATAGTATCTTCGAGATTAATCTCAGCGTCGATGGTACCTTCATTGAACTCTGAAAGGTCTTCGATGATTTTGACTTCATATGGTTCTTGTTCGTACAATAAATTGACAAACCTATCAAACTTATATAGGTCGGTTTTATTTATAACCACCAACTTAATGTACTTATCCTTTATTTCAATTGTTGTAAGATCGATTGGCTCTACGTCCTTATCATTATACTCGATCTTTTCATGTATAGTGAAAGGGTTTTGGATGAATTCAAGTTGTCTTGTCTCTGTATCAAATATACTAAATCCTTTTGGATCAGATGCATCTTGCCATGTCATCTCATATGGAGTGCCGATGTACTCGATGTTTTCTTGCTTAGACCTTGTATGGTAATGTCCAGATAATACTCGTTCATACTTACTAAACATATCATGTGATAGACCATCTTCTGCTACCATACCACGATACATTGGGAATCCTGCTATTTCAAAATGACCTAAACATAGATCAGATTTACTGCTATCAATAAAACTAAATACTTCGTCTTCATTCTCTTTACAAATCCATGGTATAAGATCGATAATTGTATTATCTTCATGCATGCGAGTAGGTTTATCGATCACTATGATGTTATCATACTCGCCTAATATCAATGACTGAGCATTAACTTGTAACGACTCTTTCCAAAATATATCATGATTACCTAGTAGAGTTACTAGTTGGATGCCTCTTGCTTTGAGTTGATCGAAGAAGTATCGTTTGCACTCAGCAAGCGTATTGAAGTTAACAAACTTACGACGATCAAATAGATCGCCAAGCTGATAGATACCTTTGATGTTATGCTCTTCCATATACGGGAATAAAAATTCTTCATAAAACCTCTCATAGTATTTGTGAAACTTTAATGAGTCTCCTCTTACACCAAAGTGTGTATCACCAAGAATAACTATCTTACTCATTTGGATTCTCAATAAATGTATCTAATGTTATAGTATCAGGATCAACTTTCTTTTTCTTCTTCTTATTCTTTTGGCGCTCTTCAAATGCATCATCAAAAGTACCATGCTGTTGCATGAACCCAATGAAGCCATTGTAGAAGTCATCGCCGTCATCATGACCTTGTGTTTCGAATGATTCTATCGTGGTGTCTCTGATTAGTTTACCGCGGATATATGATTGCTTCTTTTCTTTTTCTATACGACGAAGGAACGCATAGTAGATGATTTGCGTAAAATAACTGAATGGATTAGATGATTTTGCGGGATCAAAGTTATCAAAGTACATGATACAGTTCTCGATGCCGTCGAGGATCATGTCATCTTTATAGGAATAGTTGATAAAGTTCGGGCGATTAGCTAACTTAGTAGCAATCTTAAGGATACACTCGCCGAGATAATTAGAGAGCTGTGGTTTAGGATCTCCACCAGCTTCGGCTTCTGCACATTGCTTCTTATATTTTTTAACTGCTTCTAAGAAGTCAACGTTGTTTACGTAGTGGACTGGTTTTTTCTCAGCCATGTAATTCACCTTTGTTTAATAATTAAGACCATTGTACTACATAGTGGGTATAAAGTAAAATTATTTTATCTTGTTTCTATAATCTGTAATTGCGGCCTTGATTGCGTCCTCTGCAAGGACCGAACAGTGGATTTTAACTGGAGGTAACGCTAGCTCTTCTGCGATATCGGAGTTCTTGATTGTTTGTGCCTCATCCAACGTTTTGCCCTTGAGCCACTCGGTGACAAGACTAGAACTAGCAATAGCAGAACCACAGCCATACGTCTTAAATTTTGCATCTATTATGGTGCCTCCTTCTACTTCTATCTGTAACTTCATCACGTCTCCGCAAGCTGGAGCTCCTACCATTCCAGTGCCTACACTTAATGATTCTTTATCTAAAGATCCCACATTTCTTGGGTTTTCGTAGTGATCTAATACTTTATCTGAATATGCCATATTATGCCGCGAATGATGAACCGCAACCACATTTGCTTGTGGCGTTTGGATTCTTTATCTCGAATTGTTCTCCCATTAAGGATGTTTTATATCCAATGACTGCTCCTGTTAAATACTGCATGCTCATTGCATCAACTAATAAACTAACTCCGTTTTGTTCTATAACAAAGTCGTCTTCATTTTGATTTTCGTCAAAAGTAAAACCGTATTGAAAGCCTGAACACCCACCACCTGAAACAAATATCCTTAACTTAAGTTCGGGAGTATTCTCTTCTGCTAGTAGTAATTTAATCTTATCTGATGCTGATTCTTCTATTGTAATTTGATCCATAAAAATAATTGTACTTTAATTGTACTCCGTGTTAATATAACTGTATGGGGTTCTTCAAGTGGTTAATGTAATGTTTTATTACCATTGATGTTTAAAGAGAATGTTTCAGGATACTCTTCGTCTTCATTCAATTGATCTCTAAATAAGTTCTTAAGCTTGTCCGTCAATTGTTGTACTTCGTTCGGGTTGTAAGGTTGTGGGTCTGGGGCACTAGCTCCAATGAAATCATCTACAGATCTATGATACTCTTCTATGTAACGAGGATCCATTTCTTTTAATACTATGATATGTTGTTTGTTAAAAGTAAACTCATCATCTGCACAAAAATGGCTATAAGTGCCTAAGACGATAGATTCTACAGGCATATCACCCAATAATCGATTTACCTTTTTTACCATCATAGGAAATTGTATCTTAATATCATAGTCATCTTCTTTGATAAGAGTTCCTATTAGCTCTTCACCAGAGATTAACTTTATTACTACGTAACGATCTAAGTCAGCTGTCATAGTTGTACCTCGTGGACTTTATAGTCAAACTTTTCTTCCGAGTATATCTTAATTCTTTCAACAAAATGATTCAGTGTATGGTTCTTTCTCGATTTGTATTGAATATCATCTGCGATATCATATAGGTTAAGATGTGTCTTGCCATCTTTAAGTCTTAAACCACGACCAATAGATTGAAGGTTTCTGATCTTAGACTTAGTAGGAGAAGCAAATACAATATTCTCTATACTAGGTATATTTATACCCGTTGAGAACGTAGCATATGAGGCAACTATGATTGTATTTGCGTCTAGCTCAGTATTCTTGCGAATATCTTCACGATCAAGTGTCTCTACTCCACCGTGTACAATATACACATTTTTATCGGGAGCTTTAGCTTTGATATCTTCATACAGTGGTATGCCATGTTTTTCTACGAATTGAAATAGTACTAACGTATTACCTTTACATGATAAAGCAAGGTTGCGTATAAATTTATTTCGCGCTTCGTTTAATACCAGAAACTCCATCTCTTCTTGATAGGTTTGCTCTTTACAAGCTTTACGTATCTCATCTTTATACTTTAATAATACACAATTAATATCGATGTTTACTACCTTACCATCATCCATTAATTCTCGCGTGGTGGTTACTCTATGGACAGGTCCAAATAATCCTTCTAATGTAAGTTGATTGATCTTCTTATTATCTATTGTGCCTGTCGTACCTATACGATACCTAACATGCTGCATACGTTCCATGATAGTAATCAATGATGTAGCTTTAAATTGATGAGCTTCGTCACCTACTATGACATCGAAGTTTTCAAACCATTGTTTAGGCTGTGTATAGATGGATTGCCATGTAGTTATTAATACGTTCTTAGTAAACTCTCTTGTAAATCCTGAATATAGTTTTTGACAATTAGCACCAACTGACCAACCATTGTGTGATGAGTAGTCTTCGAAGTCTGAATACATCTGTTCGACTAGCGATGTAGTAGGTACGACGATGATAGTCTTACGGTCTTCTTCAAGATGCCATCTCATCAAACAATATATCATGAATGATTTACCTGATGCAGTAGGCGATAGTAGTACTGTTCTGTTTAAATTAAGTGCGGTCTTAACAGCTTCGATCTGATAGTCGCGAGGTTCGATTGGTTCTCCGCGTCCGTATAGATCTAAGTCATATATGTATTTTGATACTTGTTCGGTAGTATAGTTTTGTAGATCTAGAGGTTTTGGATAATCATCTGTTGGATTAAACGTTAACTCATAGTTATTACGTTGTGCAAACTCTAAGACGTATTGATATAGACCAGCATATAACGTCTTCTTGATTAATGAATACAGGCGAACTTTACCGTCCCATAACCTGGCTTTAAACTTAGGAGTGAACCTTGCACCAGGAACTTCATACGTAAAGAAGTTCTCCAGTTCTTGTTCGCAACCAGCATCTCCGTAAACCCGAATGTTTACTTCATTAAGTTTTTCAATGGTTAGTTTCATTACATTCCAGCTAGGAACTTCTTCCATTCAATACCGTTTTTAAGTTGCCAATCTCTGGCTTTGATTTGACCTAAGATACCTTCGAGCAGATAACCCATAGTTTCAAGGTATTCTATACGAGTGTTTAGTGTTATTAAGTCTTGATCACCTTGAAGGAATTCATCCATCTCATTCTTAAGTGGTTTGATTAGTTGATAAGGTTGCCAACCTAAGTCAGCTAACTCTTCTCTTGATAGTTCTCCACGGTAATACCTAAACTTATTCTTACGTAAGATATTATATTCGCCTCTAGCTTTTGTAAGCTTGAGCTTGACTCCTACCATAAGTTTAATATACTTAGAATGGACCTTAGCTGTCTCAGTCGATGCTTCACCAAGATGATTATCATCGATGATACTGTCTTGCTCCCACATTTGCTGAATCTCTTCAATATTCATAATATACCCACACCATTTAAAATTACATTATAACACAATAACTAATTAAAGTACATGCTTTAGTTTGCTGCTCCCACCGCGCTTGAAGTAGAATTAAAGTCTATAAAATCATAATAATTATATCTAAATGTACATGTACCAATCAAGTAGTTTACATCAGTAACAGTAGCCGTAAATGGTAATGATGACAATGCCACAGGATGAATATCTCTAAATAAGATACTTTGTGTTGCTGTATTTTGACTACCTAATATTTCTAATGTACCATCTGAATAATCACCAATCATGCCACCAAATCTATTGTTTCCAGCCAAAGGTTCACTATTAGCTAAAGATTGATATTGTAAATGATTTTCCGGAAATCCTAAACCAATTAACCACTCATATATGCCTTTATAGTTTGCAAGGTTCTCATCAATCAAGAACTGTACGACTAAGTCTCCATAATGAAGCATATCTCCTGGCACACCAATAGTTGAAAACGGGGTGGGCATCTGCATGGATGGTAACTCTATCTCTGGCAAGTTTGCTTCTTGACAGAAGTATACTAGATCGGGTAACTTAGAGATAGAAAGTCTAAACCCGGTAGGGGATAACGGATTAATGTTACTTGGTATAGGACAATTTTCGTTAGGCATAGTTAATTCCTTAATGTTATATACTATTTATATGCAATAAAAAGGGCTCTTTCGAGCCCTCTTTACAACTAATTGTAGTTCCCTTACGGGTATTCTTACATTAAGTTAGTTACTGCAACCTTACGGTAGTAGTAGTTCTTGTTAGCTACAATAACATTGTTGTCACTATTGCTATCATCCAAATTAACGAATGGGTTAGCAACAATACCATAACGTGTCTTGAAGCCAATTTTTGGTTGGAATGTGTTAGGATCAACAGCTCTAACCAATTGGAGTGGAACGTATGGGCAGTAGAATAAACCAGCATCAAATGCTGATGTACCTTTGTAACCAACTACAAAGAATTGTGCACCAGCTGCGCCAGGATTGTTACCGCCGCTATATGGATCAACATAAACTTTGTACTTACCATTTAAAACACCAGCGAATGTTGTTGAAGCTTCATCAACGTTCAATGATGTTGAAAGAGCTGGAGCGTAATCTAATACACCTGCCATAGCCAATGCTGATGCAGTGTCTGATGAACAGATGATGAAATTACCACGACCTCTACGAGTTTGTTGAGCAATCGCATTAGCTTCACGTTCGATTTGGAACAATAAGCCTTTGAATTTTTCAACAGACCAACGACCGTTAGAGTCAACGTCTAAGTCGAATGTACCAGCAGTAGCTGTGCCGTATTGAGCACCAACTTTAGCACCGTAGTAAACTGTACGGATAACTTCGCGGTTGATTTCAGCAAGGATTTCTGTTGAAAGGATGTTGCTTAATTCGCCTTCAGCATCTAAACCATGAACTGATTTCAAGTCTTGAGCTAACTCGATTGAGTACTCAGCTTTAAGTGCACGTGTTTTAGCTGTTACAGATGTCTTCTCGATTGAGAAAGCCATTGAATGGAAATCAGCAGGTGTTGAACCTAAAGCTTCAGCAACTGAAGTAGCCATACCGCCAATAACGTTAACGTTAGTTGGAACTGTACCAGATTGAGCAGCACCAGTAGCACCAGCGAAAGCTGTATCAGCTTCGTTAAATAATGCTTCTGTACCATCTTGTGTTGTATATTTGCTCTTCATAGCGAAGATCAAACCTGTAGGTTGTGTCATTGGTTGAACGCCAGCGATATCGTAAGCGATCATTTGTGGCATTGCACGGCGAACTAACGCGATAAGAACTGGATCGAAACCAGCTACTGTACCTGTTGCATCACCAGAACCACCTAAAGCGATACCAATACCACCAGAGTTAGCAGGAGCAGCTTCGAAAAGCGCTTCAGCACCCTTTTTCATTTCACGTTCTTGATTTTCTAAAAGAATCGCAGTAACTTCTTTACGATAGTTATCTTTGATTTCTGGAAGTGACTTATGCTCTAAGATCGGCTCCCATTTTTTTACTAAGTCTTGTCTGATTGACATTTTATTTTCCTTATTTAATGTTATTGAGTGCAGACATATATCTCTTAATTGAAGGATCAACAGCTTTTTCTTCTGCGATCATTTCAACTGGAGTATCTGTTACTACAGACTCAACGATTGTTGATGCCTTGTTTGTGAAATAATTTTCACGAATTGTCTGAACTTTCTTTGCAAATGATTCAGCATCTTCAAAAGCTAATTCTTCAGCTAAGCCAAGGAATTTTTCTTTATCAGTTTCTGTTAAACCATCTAAAGCGCCGTCAATGATTTCGCCGCGAGTTGATTCGTTTAAAGCTTTGTTAAGCTCAACGTTAGCTGCAACTTGTTCATCTAACTTTGCTTGAAGTTCTGAGTTTTGTTCTTCTAAAGCACCTAATACATCGAATTTCTCTTCTGGAACGTCGATATAATGCTCTTCGAATAAGCCTTTAAGACCTGAAACAAAACCTTCAAGAATTTCAGACTTCATACCACTTTCAAGGGCAATTTCATTTTGTGTAAACCACTGCTCAACTATGTAGTTGAGGTATCCATCAACTTTTTCAACAAGACCCTCTTGATTCTTTGCTGCCTCTTCTTCAAGACGCGCTTCGAATTCTTCTTCTAAACGTGTTACTTCTTGTTTAACACGAGTAATAATTGCTGCTTCGAAGATTGTTGCTGCTTTAGCTTTGAATTCCTCTGTGAGGTCTTCTCCGTTAATTAAAGCTTCAACGTCTTCTTTAAAATTAACTGCTGCACCTGCTGCTGTAGCTGGAACTGCGTCGCCTTGACGAATAACAGCTTGATCACCAGCTGAAGCTTTTGCTGTAACAACGTTAGGTTTCTTAGAAGCAACTTCAGCTTCTTTTTCATCTTCTACATTGTTTTTAGCGTTAGCTTCGTTATCTACTTCAGCTGTAGCTGGAATAGAGTTTGTAGCTGTACGAATAACTGCTTGGTCGCCTGCTGCAGTATTTTCTTCAACAATTTCTTCCACTTGATCATCAGCTGTTTTTGATTCAGCTAAGATTTGTGCAATTTTTTGTTCGATTGACATTTCTTTCTCCTAATTTGTGTATCGTTTTATCGATATACTATTATTTATAGTTATTTAATTTTCGAGAGGAATGATTGGAATGCTCTAACCTTTGCCTCTTGTAAATTTTTACTAGACGCACGACGGATATTCGCCTGCATTTCTCGTAAGTCTTTCTCCACAAATTTTCCATCGACCATAACCCATTCTTTAGACTCCATTACACCCTCTACGAAAGCATTAGGGGCGGATGGGTCAGCAACGATATCTGCTGCTGTCGCTAAAGTAAAATCCTTACCAACAAATGAAACATCACCTTTTTTGTCAAGTGAACCCATACCTCTTGAAGATACACCAAGTGTAGCTCCTTCGTCTATGAGCGACTTAACGATTTTGCCATATGGAGTATCCATGATCTTAGCTTTACCAATGAAGTTATCACCTTCACGACGTAGAGATTTGATCATATGAGATACTCTGTCAAGGTTAATAGTAGGTGAATCAGGATGACCTAATTCGCCAAAGGCACGATTCTTGTTGACATATTCATCGTTATATCGTTTTACCTCATTATCGAGTATCTCTACTGGATAGATGCGGCCGTTACGATTCTTTAAGTTCGATTGAAGGAATACACCTTCAATGAAGTATTCTTTACCTTTACCTAGTTTCTCTTCAACTAAGTATTTTACTGACTCGGTGTGTTCTTTAATTAGTTTCATTTTTATTATCCTGTGTAATCTGGGCTACCAACGATGTCTAATGCACCAACTGCAGTTTCATCATCGTAAGCACCATATTTTTCGTACTCAACTTTAGAATCCCAACCTAAAACTTTACGTAATACTAAGTAACCAGTACTTGCTGCACCGCTACATGTAATAACAATATTCTGTGTATTTTGAAGGTTATCACGAATTCCGTTTTGCGTCAAATCAATTACTGGTGCAGTTTCTGGCGCAGCAGCTAATATATTAATACCATTTCTTGTAATAAGAACACCTGAAGTTAACAAACCAGAAGCAATCAATTTAACTATATTAACTGTTGGAGTATCGCTATTTCTAGTTTGTCCTGCACTAGCTAATGTAGATATATCAATAGTTGCAGCAGTATCTGAAGAACTACCTTCATATTTAATAATAGTTTCATAGTTTGTATTTCTAATTATTGTGGTTCTAACTGCAGCCATTTTTATTCTCCGATTTGTTTGAGTACATCAATAAAGTTTTCTTTACTTTCTCTCATGTGCTCAATGATTTCTTGTTCGTCTTTAAATAGTTCTGCCAACTTGTCTTGAGTCGACTCATTGATAGCGATGATAGTACCATCAGCTAACTTATAATCAATCTTGCCTTCAATAAGTTTATCTAACTTATTAAGGTTTCTGATCTCTAACACAACAGGGTCTACAGTAAAAAGTTTAGAGGAAGCAAGTTCTATGTATGACTCTATTAATGTATCTGTAACTTTAATATCGTGATGCTCTTTAATTATATTCGCTATCTTATTATCTGGGATATCTTCGTATAATTCTGTCTTAACTTGTTCTTCTATCGTTTTATTGTATTGCTTTGCTTTAACGTATTGTCTTGCTTCCTCTAAATCTGTAAAAGAAGTCTTCTCACCATCGATAAGGATCTTACCGTTGGAAGTCTGCTCAATGATATGACCATATGAATGGACACGAGCAGTAGTGCCATTTAAGGCCTTAAGAAAACCTCCGTAATACATTATACTGGATTATCCTTATGATACGTTTTAGGTCCACCAGGTTCTTGGTCACCAAACACACCTTCTTTTTTAATCTTTTTCTTTGCTTCGTAAGCGATGTTAACCTTCATAGCATCAGGTGTCGATCCGCTTGGTTCTGCTTTAAGGTCATCCATAGCACAAGATGGATTATAAGCAGACTCCTTTTTAACTTTCATAGCCGCTTCTAATAGATCTGCATCAAGACCTAGATCTGATACGTTCATCTTGCTTAATGGATTAAACATTATTCTGCCGTAGTTTCTTCTGTTTCTTCAACAGCAACTTCTTCAACAGATGGTTCTACTTGATCTTCTTCAACAGATTGCTCTAGAGCAAACATATTTTGAGCCACAGATACGCGCATATCTTCTAATCTTGTAGAGATACGGTTTGCCATCTCAGCATTGAATGCTGTATCAATCTCTGATGAATCACCAGAATTGATTGCTTTAATTAAGTCTTGTACGCCTTGTGTCATTTAACTTCTCCTTTAGATTTATTCTGAGGAGCTGGTGGTGGC
>Ga0222712_10004732_pt1 | contig 14102 bp, 20 predicted proteins | sample C33_657DmetaG_FD_165043 | JGI IMG/M metagenome (GOLD analysis project Ga0222712, IMG submission 165043) | Estuarine water microbial communities from San Francisco Bay, California, United States - C33_657D | ecosystem: Environmental > Aquatic > Marine > Unclassified | place: USA: California... | reverse complement strand
TAAAAATGTGGGACGACTTGGTGCACTGGTTTGCTCCGGACAAGACGACGGGAAAGATATCACCGTCAATGTGGGCAGTGGCTTTAGCGATGATCTTCGAGATAGCGTTTGGGGTGATCGTGATAGCGTCATTGGTCAAATTGTTGAAGTAAGAGCCGATGCTATTACACAAAACCAAGACGGTTCTTATAGCCTTCGCTTCCCTCGATTCAAAGGCTTCCGTGGCTTTGTAGCAGGAGAGAAACTGTGAAAACAATATTTGCTTGGACTGGTGCCTTTGTACTAATGTTAAGCCTATTAGGTGCATTTGGCATTGGCAACTTTGTTCTAATGTACAGCCCAGACAAAATTGCTTGTACCAAAGGTTCAGTATGAAAGATATCGAGATTGAACTGTACTGTGACGGCTGGACTGTTAAGGTAGATGGCAAAAGTTTCAGCTGGGATCATAATGACGAAGATATGGGAACAGACGGTATCAAACAACTACTTGAACATCTTGGCCATACAGTCACAGTCGAAGAGTGCTATTGATGAGACTAATGTTAGGCACAGCCGAACGTCCAAGTTTGCTGGTCAATGTTGGACAAGAGTACTCACCTACTCACTTTGACTTTTGGGTGGTAAATGGTGCTTGGGATGGTACCTACTATAACGGATACGTCACTGTACATCATCCTTGGGAACCCTACTCCAGTCTTGACCGGGTTGAAATACTTTGCAATGACCAAGACAGATTGCGTAGCAGCGATTGGTCAGGCGGCTATCAAGAGGTGTTCAATAACTTTTACGATGAAACATACGTAGCGCCCAAGCGTGAACCAGTGGTGTTTGCGGCCATGGATGACGATATTGCTTTTTAAGAATCATTATGTCTTTTAAAATCGTTCCACGTTATGAAGATCACTTGTGGTATCCAATCTTGGTAAAGATGGGTGGCTATCATAGAATTGTAGAGTTGCAAGGCAAAAGTGTCAATGCGTGGAATGATCGGGTGCGAAAGCAATGGAAACAGGATACAAAGAATCATCCGAAAGGTTGGTGTGTATGAACTGGCAAACTGGCAACCCAACTGGACAAGGATTGTATCTATGTCGCACTACTGAAGGGTTCGGTGGCATGGAAGTGGGCTACAGTGTATGCTATTTCAACGGATACTTTCGGGTTGAACATGGACAAACAGTTACACACTGGTGTGAAATTGATGAACCCGTTGACAATGAATTCGGCGTGTATCGTGACCCACTTAGCCGTATGCGATGTGTGGCACAGTCACATTATCGTAACGTAGATTTGAATAACATTGGTCCAGGAGTTGAAGAATGATTCTAATATGTGATGACTACAATGAAGTTTATGTTTGGGTTGATGACGAAGACCACGATCACGAACTAAGCCCACATTTTGATTACGAAGAAGATGCCTTAGAGTGGCGAGAGCGTATGAAAAAAGAAGTGTACAAATGACAGGCTTTACAAGCAAACGTGCAATGGCACAGGTTAAATTAAACCCAGTGCAGAAGTTACCAACAGAACCTAAAAATGACAAAAGCTCTGCGTCCTGGTGATCCACACTTTCAAATCGTTGATAAGTTTACGATTACATCACGTGCCGGATTTGAAATCAGCAACAACTGCCCAGCGGAGTATAAAAGCATTTTTATCACAGCAATAAATGCAGGCTGGCTCAAACCCATTGCTTATGTGACCGAAGAAGAATACATGGTCATGAAACTTTCAAGTTGAGAAATATATGAACGAACGAATTCGAGAACTTTCGCAAGTAGCTGACCGACTTGCCGACGATGAACTTGCTCACTTAGAACGAGTACACAACCGTCTTTATTCTTTTACTGAGGGTAGAGAAATTTTGATGGAAAAGTTCGCTGAGTTGATTGTTAGGGAATGTATTGAAGCGATGCGGCTAGTACCATACGAGTCTGATAGAGAATTCGGCGACGAAGTTATCTATCAAGAGGCAGTTAAAAAACATTTCGGAGTTGAATCGTGAACCTACGTAAGTTTGAGATCTTGTCCGCGGAGTTATCGCCGGGCGGTGCTGGTCCCAAACGAGCATATAAGATCAAATACCGTGCTATCAGACACAAAGAGTGGGTAGAAGATTTATTATGGGTTATTGCCCGCAATGAGCAAGAAGCCCGTGAACAAGCAATGAACCGTTTTGGAGGTAAAGAATGAACGAACATTTTAAAAATCAAGTCGAGCAAGGTGCTGTAGAAATGTTTTTCTACGGCCTGGAACGTCCAGAACCATTTACCATCAGTATACAGCGCCACCGAGGCACCTTAGACACATTCCCTGCCAATTTGGAATATGTGCGCCATTTAACTGACAGTGTGCCTTTGTTCAAGGAAGTGAAAGAATGATTAAAGACCTACGCGGATTTACTTTTACCTTGGGTTGCACTGTAGCCCGCCCTGTGTTGTTTGGCAACAGCCCCCAAATTGAGCTTTGTAAAGTAACAAGAATCGAAGGCGGCAAACTATACCTAGACAACAGCAAGGTGGCTATTAAATTGCCGCGAAAGCTGTTGATCATTGAACACGATCCCTTAATCAAGCTCATGGACGATCACTTACAGGAACTCACACATGATCAGCTTTAATTTTGATTTTTCTCTACTAAGAGTAGAGTTTAGGAACTTCTGGAGTCGAAGTTGGACCACTCCTTTCAAGAACAAGTTCATTGAACTGGAGTTGCACACAAGTGAAGCCTTGATTGGCTTTAACTTTCTTTGGACTACACAGAGAGATCACGCAGGCTTAGACGTTCAACTGTCTTTGTTTGGATTATGTGTTCACTTTAACTTTTACGACAATCGACATTGGGATGGTGCGACAGCCACTTGGGAAAAATGATATATAGTGCAAATGAACATATTTCAAAAAGCATCAAAGAATATACCTCTTGTTCCTGTTAAAAAAGAGATATCATTCAAGCCCCGCAAAAATTACGGGTATTCTGAATACTTTCAAAAAGCAGAGGACATGCGTGATCGGCTTGAAGAAGTCAGTCCCACCATGTGCTTGGCCAAATGGTTGCAAGTTAGTATCAATTTGGCCAATGGCACTACTCAAAGTTGCTATCATCCGCCTATTCATCCTGTACCGTTATTGGAGTTGCAGGAGAATCCATCAGCACTGCATAATACCAAATTTAAAAAATCTGAACGTGCGCTAATGCTAGAAGGTAAACGTCCAAGCGGTTGTGATTACTGCTGGAAGGTTGAAGATGCAGTCGGATCTGATGGCAAAGGGCATCTAAGTGATCGTCACTACAAGTCAAGCGAGTTCTGGGCCGAACCCAATTTGGAAAATGTAGTTGAGTTTGATTCAGACTTTAATGTGGTGCCTACCTATGTTGAAGTAAATTTTAATCAGGCATGCAACTTCAAATGCATGTACTGTAGTCCGCATATTAGCACAGCTTGGGAAGAGGAAATTGTCAAGTACGGCCCTTATCAACTTGAACACACAGAGCATAATAATCTAAAAGCATTACGGTCAGCTGGCTACATGCCAATTCAAGCAGCTCAGAAGGACAATCCATATGTAACAGCATTTTGGAAATGGTGGCCAACCATTTATCGTAAGCTGAGAGTATTTCGCATGACTGGAGGCGAGCCTCTCATGGATAAAAATACCTTTAAGGTACTTGACTATGTAAATGAAAACCCACATGGGCAACTGGAACTCAGTATAACCAGCAACATGTGTCCACCTGATCAAAAGCTATTGGACAAGTTTATTAAAAAAGTACAGGCTCTTGAAGAAATACGCACATACGAAGACAAAGACAACTTCAATGAGTTCAGCGGTAACAACTGGTATGTTGACAAAGGCTTCAAACACTTTTGGTTATATGTAAGCCTAGACTCAGTTGGTGAGCAAGCTGAATACATGCGCACAGGTCTTGACTACAGTCGCATGATGGATAATGTGCGCAGTTTTCTAAACCAAACTCGATATACCACAGTTAGCTTTATCAACACGTTTAACATATTGTCTATTCCTGGTTTGAAACAATATTTACAAATGGTATTGGATCTGCGTAAGGAGTTTGGCGGCTTGAATCAAGAAGAATTTGAAATTGCGCCTGTTGCCACTGAGCATGAACTTGCCAACGGCATTGAACACAAAAAGTACAAGCAAAAGAAATTCCAACGTATCTTTTTAGATATTCCATTACTAAAGTATCCGTCTTGGTTTGACGTGCAAAATGCAGGACAGTGGGGAATTGATATTGTAGAAGATTGTGTCAAGTTCATGGAAGCAAACGAGCAAGATGCTAATTATACAAAGACGTTTGAAGGTTTTAAGCCTCACGAAATCCTTAAACTTAAACGTAATTTGGCCATTATGAAAGAAGCTATGGAACCAGAAACATTGGCCGCCAACCAGCGCAAATTTGCACAGTTCATTGAAGAATATGATCACCGCAGAGACACTAAATTTGAATCAGTATTTCCCGAGATGGTGGAATACCTCAACGAATGCAAGACATTAAATAACAAAGAATAACATAGGAAGTATATGCCAAAAAAACATACAGAAACATTTGCCGAGTACAAAATTAGAATGATAGATTCTACCAGTGACAGCTTCTGTGCTGCCAAGTGGCTCAACGCTACAATCTGGTTAGGCAACGGTCAAACAACCAGTTGCCATCACCCATTGGGTCACCAAATTGATGCAGCCGAGCTAGAGGAAAATCCTTCTGCTATTCACAATACACCGCATAAGAAGCTGATGCGTAAGATGATGCAGGAAGGAACACGCCCACAGGAATGTGAATACTGCTGGAAGATTGAGGATATTGGTCGTGAAAACATCAGCGATCGAGTTTACAAAACAGCCGTATTTAAGGACGAAGATGTTATTGCAGCCGCCACTACACATTGGCAGCATGACACAATGTTAAAGACACTAGAAGTGTCGTTTGATCGTACATGTAACTTTTCATGCTCGTACTGCAACCCAAGCTTCAGTACAAGTTGGGTCAAGGATATCAAGAAGTTTGGCCCATATCGTAACATCAACGGTGATTCGCGTAGTCACTTTATCAATGCAGCCGATCATGCAATTCCAATTGCAGATGAAACTAACCCGTACATCAAAGCGTTCTGGCGCTGGTGGGATGAAGGTTTATCAGACAGCTTAGAAGAGATCCGTATCACTGGCGGTGAGCCAATGATGGCACCGGGGGTGTGGAAATTGATGGATTGGTTTAAGAACAATCAAGAACGTGCAACCAATCGTGCCGACGGTGGAGTGTTGCGTTATGCTATCAACAGTAATCTGGTACCCAAAGATGACCTAATGAACAAGTTCATTGAGATGAGCAAGTTTGTCCCACACCTGGAAGTATACACCTCAAACGAAAGCGTGGGCGCACACAGCGAATACATTCGAGATGGTATGATCTACAGCAAGTGGAAAGAGAACCTGCACCGTTTGCACACCGAAGGCAACATTAAAAAGACGCACATGATGATGACCATCAATAGCCTGTGTCTTGCAAGTATTGTTGAATTCATGGACGAAATTTTGCAGTTCAAGCGTGAACACAACACTGTATATCCTACGATGAGCTTGAACATTTTACGATTCCCTTCATTCCAATCATGTGCTATGTTGCCTACAAGTATTCGTCAAAAGTACAAGAACAAATTGCAAGCATGGTTAGATGATCAAATTGCTCGCGATGAAAAAGTTGACTTTATGAACAATGGCAACATGTGGCCTATCCTTACCCCAATTGAACGTGAACAAACACAACGACTAATCGACTATCTTGACGTTATTAAAACTCCGCACAAGAACGTAAAGGATATGGCTCAACAGCACTTAGACTTCAAACAGTTTTATACTCAGTATGATGTTCGTCGTGGCAAGAGCTTTCGCGATACGTTTCCAGAGGAGTTTGTAACATGGTTCGACAGTATTGATACAACAGTTCCTACCAAAGAAGAAATTCTCGCTGGTACCTATAGCGATGAAACTGGCACCATTGCTGAACATCCACCCGAGGATCCAAGCCGCGAAGAATTCTTTAATCCGGATCTATAATGAGCAAAATAATTCCAATTTGGGGTGACGATGCTCGAGTACATGCAAATAGTCCTAACAAGACATTTTGCATGGCTCCTTGGCGCCACACTTACATTAGTCCACAAAGCGAGCGTAGAATGTGTTGTGCCAGTCGAGAAGAACACTCGTTTCAAAAGCAATACATTGACGCTACCAATGACGTAGCCTATGGTGAAGTCACTGACAGCAAGACAGCATTGAGTGATTACAAACCAGTTTCTCTAAAGGAACATTGGAATAGTGATTACATGAAGGACATTCGCGTCAAGCTAATGGCCGGAGAAACCATCCCGCAATGCGATGTGTGCAATAACAATTTGCTAATGGAAGGCAGCTATCGCGGTTGGTTTACAGGTGTACTATTTCGTGACCAAATTGAAGAAGCTTTTGCTAAAACTGATGAAACAGGCTATACTACAATGGAGCCTGTTAGCTTTGACTACCGATTTAGTAATCTATGCAACTTTAAATGCCGCATGTGTGGTGAGCAGTTAAGCAGTAGCTGGGAAGTTGAAAAGAAAGTACACAAGCTATGGACCCCAAAAGACCAACCTTTTATGGTTCCTGATATTAAAAGTGCAATGCAAGACTTTCAAGCCACAGTGGTAGAGCCAGAGTTTAAGGACGCAGTTAGTCGTGGTATCATTGAGGAAATGTACTGGGTTGGCGGCGAGCCATTGATGTACGATATTCATTGGTGGACGCTAGAAGAAATGCTTCGTAACGGTTCTGCAGGAAAATGTTATATGCGCTACAACAGCAACCTAAGCCGTGTACAGTTTGGGGATAAGAATCTATTTGATTACCTTCCAAAGTACAAAGACTGGATGATGTGCGCCAGCATTGACGGCACAGGTGATATTGTTGAATATATTCGTACTGGTATCAAGTGGAATGAATGGTTGGCCAACTTTAAAGAAGGTGTTGGTTTACCTGGCGGGCAGGATAAGATGAAGTTAGATCTTACTATCACTGCCCCGGGTATGTTTTCTCTGCGAGACTTGTTTGATCTAAGTTTGGAACTGAATGTAGAGATTATTACCAAGATTACATTTGCGTTCCATGCAGACGTTATGTGGACTCCAATGAGCTGGCCACGTCATATATTGAATCGACACATTGAAGAATTGATTGCATACATGAGGCCATTGGCAGGACCAAAGCAACAAAGTCTTATCACAGCATTAGAGTCTATGCGTGACAGTAGACAAACACATGAAGAGGCGCACCCTGAAACATTTGCGCAATCAGCCAAGAATGGCAAGGGTTGGGTCACGCAGTTGGAAACAATCCGTAAGGATACAAAAACAACTATGTCTTCTATCTATTCCGCTGATCCAGAATTGCAGGCTTGGTGGGATAACATATGAGCAAGACCTTATGTGTACTGCCGTGGATGCATTTGGCAAGCCATCCAAACGGCGGACAAAGTTTGTGTTGCCGTAGTAATCACACAGATGCAGTCAGTTGGGCAATGAAGCCAGGTACAACCGACTTGCAAACCTTTGACAATACCTCATTGGTAGACATGGCCAATAGCGAAACATTTGTGAGAGTACGTACACAAATGTTAGCAGGAGAGCAGCCTGTAGAATGTGAAGGTTGCTGGCGAGATGAAGCAGCCGGTATCCCAAGCAAGCGCGAATATGAAAATGCACGTTGGCAACATATCATTCCCGAGCTTGAACAAACCGCAGTACTAAGCAAACCAAACTATCGTTATGTTGAACTTCGATTGGGGAATATATGCAACAATGCCTGCGTCACTTGCAACAGCTTTAGTAGCAGTAAGTGGTATACAGACGAAGTAAAGATTGCCAAAGATTTGTCTTGGTTTAAACTACGTCCAATGGAAAACTTCAAGTGGCATGACCGCCCTGCGTTTTACCAGGAACTTGCAACACTAAGCACAGACGTAGAAGAAATTTATATCAATGGTGGTGAGCCTACACTTATCAAAGCACACTTTGGCTACCTTGAAAGTTTAATTAGTAGCGGACAAGCTGCCAACGTACACTTGGTGTACAGCCTGAACATGATGGACATTCCCGACAAGTTAACAGCATTGTGGGAACACTTTAAACGTGTTACTGTAAATTGTTCTGTGGACGATATTGGCGAACGCAACTTCTACATTCGTTGGCCCAGTAACTGGGACGATACTGTAAACAGTATCATGAAGTTGGATGCAATACGCACAGTTGAATGGCACGTAACTCAAACTGTGAGCATTTACAACATCTTTAACCTGGATCGACTTGATACATGGCTACGCAATAACTTTGACAAGTCAACCACACATAATTATGTACTGTATCCTGAGTATTTGAGCTTGGCTGCAATACCTGATCAAGTCAAAGATCAATTGCGTATCAAGTACCGCGATTCTTTTGACGATGATAAACGCAACGAACTGCTGGCCAAGTTAGACATGCCATACCAACCTGAGCTAACTACACAAGCGAAAGACTTTGTCGAAGCTCTTGATCGCAGCCGTAACTTAGATTACAAAAATTACGTACCTGAACTAGAAAAGATTATAAATGCAAATTCCAATTCAAATTGACCATAGCTTTTGCGCGGCAAAGTGGCTTATGGTCACAATGCACTTTGGCATGGGTGAGAATCACTCGTGCTATCACCCACCTATTCATCGTTGGGATTTAGATGATGTTAAATCCAATCCTGGCGCCTTGCACAACAGCAAGCATAAAATCAAACAGCGCGAAATGATGCTGAGTGGTATTCGTCCTAAAGAATGCAACTATTGCTGGAATATGGAAGACATTGATCCCACAGCAGTGAGTGATCGCAAACGTTTTACCAACGAAACTTGGGCTATTGAGCGACGTCAAGAGATCTTGTCTGCGCCTGCTGACAAGTATATTGGGCCAGCCCATCTGGAGATATCCTTTGCTAATGTGTGTAATTTTGCTTGCTCATACTGTAGTCCTGGACAAAGCAGTACATGGGAAGCAGAAGTACGCAAGTATGGATCTTATCCCATTGAAGATGCTACAGTGCATAAGGATAAAATGCACGATATGATTCCCGAAGACAACAATCCCTATATTGATGCGTTTTGGGAATGGTTGCCTTCAATTTATTCGGGACTACGTTACCTACGTATCACAGGCGGAGAGCCATTGGCTACTCGCAACTTTATGAAACTGCTGGACTATGTTGCAGAGAATCATAATCCCAATTTGACACTGGTTGTAAACACCAACCTGTGTGTACCAGAAAAGAACTTGGATTTATTCTTTACCAAGGCAACTGCATTGCTTGAAGCCAAAACTATCAAAGGGCTTGAAGTTTATACCAGTATGGACACATGGGGCAAGCAAGCGGAATACATTCGCGATGGATTAGATGTAGCAAAGTGGGAAGCAACTGTTCGTAAAGTAAGCACCACATTTGGTGTGCCTATTCGTGTAATGGTCACATTTGGTTTGCTTAGTGTGTTTAACTTCCGCACCTTTGTTGAAAAGGTTATTGAAATGCGGAGCCAAGGCATAGACATTATGTTTAACTGTTCTCGCCTAGTTGATCCCAAGCAGTTTGATCTACGCATATTACCCGATGAATGTGATGTACATTTTGAAGCAGTGAATAATTTCATTGTAGGCAACAAAGACATTGTTAGCGTAGAAACTGAAACATGGGCAATGGTTTATCAATTTTGGAAAGCACGTCATACTACGATGAACACAGCCGAGCGCGATCATCGTCGTGATCAGTTTGCAAAGTTTACAGCTGAATACGACAAGCGTAGATCACTGGACTTTACAGCAACATTTCCGGAGTTGGCAGGATGGATTTAACTCCTTACAAGAACTGCTTGGCACATACCAATGGGGTGTATATTAGCAATGAAATTGCCCCTTATAAACCATGCTGTTGGTTCAAGACTGGCATTGAAGCAGCCACTGCTGGCGAATACAAGCAAAAATTATCAGCTCTAGACATTGAGTTCAATTGCAGCCATTGTATTAAACAAGAGGCTGCCGGAGCTTCGTGGAGTCATAGGCAGTTATTCAACAAGACACGAGAATTTGTGCTAGGTGTGTGTTTTGATAATATTTGCAATTTAAAATGTGTGACTTGCAGTCCCACTCATACCAGCAAGCTGATTCAAGACTGGGAAGAGCTTGACAAGTTCTACGGCAACTACGACAAGCGTTATTTTACACGCCTGTCCAAGCAAGCGCCTTCTAAGTTTGAATTTATCAAAGAAACATTGAGCACTGCTGAATTTGATGAATTACGTTTGGAAATCTTCGGCGGCGAGCCGTTAATTAATCCCACAGTATTTGAATTTATTGATTGGTTAGCTGAACAACCTTATGCCAAAAACACAGTGTTAAGCATAACTACCAATGGTACAACGTTTACAGATCGCATTGAAGGATATATCAATCGCTTTCGCTTTGTTAGCGTACAGCTTAGTATTGATGGTGTTGGCAAATCATTTGAATACCTGCGTTATGGTGCAGACTTTGCGGCAACAGAAAGCGTAATTAATCAGTTCTATGCGCTACTAGATGTATACCACGGTGGCTTCACACTGAGTTTCAATTACACACTAAGCTGGATGAATGCCATTCATTTTGAAGAGTTTTACAATTGGGCCGCTGCCAATTACCCACAAATTCATTTGCATCTAACCAAAGTTGAAGGACCAGCCGAGTATTCAGTTGAGGTAATCCCTGCTTCTGCTCGCAATGCGATTGTCACAGATAATCTTTCTAAATGTGTTGATATTCCATCAGATCAATTTAAGAAGTTGTTACAACTGTACAGTGAATCAATGCTGTTTACACACGGTTCAGCTGACCAGGCCAAATTTGAAAAAGCACTGGCCGCATTAAATACACTTGATGCACGACGAGGCAATAATCATTTGACCACGTTCAAACACACAATAGAGATGATCAATGAATCCTTTAGACAAAGCTAAATCTAGCAAAACATTTTGTATTTTACCATGGGTACATCAGTACGTGGGACCACCAGGTGACGTCAAGCCGTGTTGCTTGTACGAGCAAGACATGCAAATTGGCGATCTAAAACAAAACACATTAGAAGAAATCTGGAACAACGATGCTACCAAGCAAATGCGTCTAGATATGTTAAACGGTGTTGAACTAGTGGGTTGCGCCAAGTGCAATAGTCGCACCAATTTAACAGTTACCCCCAAGGATCAATTTAATAAATTCCTTTTCAACAATCATCATGCCAAAAATGAAGATTTAGTTGCCGGCACACAAGAAGACGGCAGTTTACGTGAGCACAAATTGCAGTATATTGATGCCAGATTCAACAATTTATGTAATTTAAAATGTCGTACATGCGGCCCCCGTTTCAGTACCAGTTGGATTGAAGATCACGTAAAGCTATACGATATCAAAAAAGAAGATCGTGCAATGCACGGAGATGTTTTTCAATTTCCGGGACAACATGAAGATCAGTTACTGAACGAAATTATGCCGCAATTGCCAAATGTGCGTCAGATATACTTTGCCGGCGGTGAACCACTAATGCAAAAAGAGCACTACGCAGTGCTGGAAGAACTGATCAGATTGAACAAACATAATGATCCAGACTTTAATTTGCAGTACAACACCAATTTCAGTGTGCTAAAGTTGGGCAAACATGATGCAATTGAATTTTGGAAACAATTTAAACGTCTGCGAGTCAATGCCAGCATTGATGGTAGCCATGCTCGTGGAGAGTACTGGCGCAAAGGCACAAATTGGAGCCAACTAGTAAACAATGCCAAGCGTTACCGTGCTGAAGTTCCACAAGGCGAATTCTGCATCAGTTACACACTTAGTTGGGTTAGTGCATTCAATCTGCCGGAACTGCATAAAGAATGGGTTGACATGAAATTAATTTCAGTTAATAATGTGCATGTTAATCTATTAGATGTGCCATCCTGCTACTCTTTAAAATCAATTCCAAATTGGAAAAAAGACAAAATCAAAGAAAAATTTGAAGCACATATACAGTGGATGATTGATCACAAAGCAACCGAACTTGCCGTCAATGGATTTAAAAATGCCATTACATTTATGTACAGCGTGGATCACGGCGACGACTTTGTTGACCAAGCAGAGTTTATTAGTTTAACCCACGGCGTGGATCGTATCCGTAACGAAGATTTTTGGACAACTTATCCTGAACATGCAGACATGAAGGTGTTTGATGTTCGAGCATGATGATATTTTAATCATTGGCGATAGCTTTGCAAAGCATAGAGGTTTCGAATCAGACTGGCCACGCTTGTTGTGCAAGTTATTGACTGGCAGCGATACTGTACCTCGAGGCAAAGGCTTCAGTGGCGCCAGCTGGTGGAGTACTCGAAAATGCCTGCTGACCGAACTTGATATTAAGGTTCCAAAAGTTTTGGTATTATGTCATACTGAACCAATGCGAATTCCGTCAGACTTTGACTTTGGTATCAATGTTGCATCAGCAACTTCTGTCCCGGTTGTAGTACCACCAGGGCAGGAGAAGAATTATGTCCCTGAGATAAAAGAATCTGCGGCAATGTACTATACGTACCTGGCCAGTAGTGACTACTCAAATTGGGCACAACTGGCATGGTACAGTGAATTGGAACAACTACTGGTCAAGTATAATATACCACAAGTGATACACTTGCATTGTTTTCCACCTGCATACGGCCAAACGTCATTGTATTGTTTTCAATTTGGTTGCACTGAACAAGTTTCATTATGGGACTTGTGTAAAGATGTCCCGCAAGATACCGCAAGAAATCACTTTACTGTAGAACAAAATATCAGAATTGCACATGCTATAAATAACACGTTAGTGAATTGTCCCGGGAATGGGATGATTGACATGAAACTACTAGGATAAGAAATGTTCAATTGGATTAAAAACTTCATATACGAATGGAAAGCCAAACGCCGTTATAAAAAACGCATTAAAGAAATGAAAAAGCGTGATCCTTTCATTTATTAAACAATGAAGAATAAAATTATCATAGTTGGCGATAGCTATACATTTGGTCAGGGTTGTTCAGACCGCGAACATTATTACAATCGCAAAACAAAAACCTGGGTGGGGAATTCATTTGAGTATGATTTGCCACCTAGCGCTCATTGTTGGTCAGCACTGGCGCAATCTGACTTTCCAAATTTTGAATTCCATAATCTAAGCCGCCCTGGCAATTCAAATGACAACATGTTCCGTCAACTTGTTAACAAAATTGATAATCACACTGCTCTGGTAATTTTTGCGGCTTCATTCAACGATAGGCAGTTGGTCAAAATGCATAACGGAGAATTATTGGCTCCCTGGTTAGTAAATGGCTCAGGTCTGATGATAGATAAAACGTACCCGCAATCATACATTGACGCTAAAATTTCGTTTATTACTCACCTTTACACTGAAGAAATAGGGGAAAATACCACACTGATGAGTCTATTATCAGCGTGGGCACTGTCGGTAATGAACCAATCTCAGTTTGTATGGTCCACGCCCTGTTTAGATGAAGTTAAATTTAAAATTCCAGAATGCGCCGCACACTTGAAGAATTTGGAATATGAGTCATTAAATACATATCCATTTTACAAGATAAACGTTGAAGATTCGCTTGCTATTGCGATCGATGGACATGCTTCTGCATACGGACATCAACAATATTATCAACATGAAATAAAACCGTTACTAACAAGATTACTATCATGATACTGGGAATTACAGGACAAAACCACGACGCTTCGGCGGCTTTGATCGACGGCGATCGTATTGTATGGGCCGGACACAGTGAACGCTACAGTCGACAAAAGAACGACAGTCTGATTCATCCTGGCATGCTGGACGAAGCATTTGCTTATGGTGTGCCTGACAAAATTGTATGGTTTGAACGGCCGCTACTAAAAAGCCTGCGTAGAATATATTCAGGCGAACGTCCTTGGTATGCCAATCCTTCTGGCCATTTGGCCGATCACGAGCTGTCGCAT
>Ga0222712_10004731_pt1 | contig 14104 bp, 9 predicted proteins | sample C33_657DmetaG_FD_165043 | JGI IMG/M metagenome (GOLD analysis project Ga0222712, IMG submission 165043) | Estuarine water microbial communities from San Francisco Bay, California, United States - C33_657D | ecosystem: Environmental > Aquatic > Marine > Unclassified | place: USA: California... | reverse complement strand
GTTCGACGAATCGATTCCCAGTTTTCCCTCGCCCCCGCTCGTTCGCGTTCAAACGTTTCCCTCGACTTCGCTCGTCTCCCGCGCTCGCCTCTCGCGCCGACGTCTCGGTCTCCTCCTCCACCACCACCGCATCGTTCGATGCATCGATCGCTTCTACCTCACGTGCGTCTTCTGTTCGTCCTTTCTCACTTTTCGTCCATATCGACGACGACTCCATCGACGACGACGATCTCCATTCATCATCATCATCATCATCATCGTCGTCGTCGTGAAATATCTCTTCGAAACACATCGTTCCCGACGTCGACGACGACGACGTCGTCCGAGGCGCGTTCCTCCGTCGTTCATTCCCTCGCGCGCGCATTCGCACATCATTCGTCGTCGTCCTCGCTCGACGCGCCGACGTCGTCGTCCGCGACGTCGTCGCGTTCGAAGTCAACGTCGTCGTCGACGACGTCGTCGCCGATGCCATCGCGCGACGCGAAGACGGACACTGGCGCCAGCGCGTCGAATCGACGTCGTTTAATTGAAGACGAACGGGCGACGGCGCGCGCGCGATTTCGATTGGTCGATTCGGTCGGTCGGTGATTCGCTCGATCGGTCGTTCGGTCGGTCGTTGATTCGATCGGTCGGTGTCGTTCGTTCGGTGATTCGATCGGTCGGTGATTCGTTCGGTCGATCGGTCGGTCGGTCGGCCATTGATTCATCCGGTCGGTCGGTCGATCGCGCATGACCGACCGACCTGACCGACCGAACGAATCACCGAACGAACGACCGACCTCGTTGACCGACCTCCCTGACCGACGACGTTTCCACCCCCCATGCCGCCGATCGTCGTCTCCGACCCCGTCGCCGTCACGCGGTCGATCGATGCCGTCACATCGACGTCGACGACCGATCGATCGATCGAAGTCCCATGGGGTGCGCCGCGAGCGCGTCGTCACCGAACGACGACGACGACACCGAACGAACGAACGACGCGACGGGTGTGACGCCGGTGACGACGAATGCGAGGACGACGAATGCGAGGACGAATGAACGCGTTGAGGACGACGCGAGGAATGAAACGCCGAGACCCGCGACGACGACGCGCGACGATGAGAACGCGACGTCGGGAACGATGATGATGACAAGTGAGACAAAAGAACGGACGTCGAACGCGTCGCATGCGATGCGTGACGCGCAGTCGAGAGAGGTGATGGCGACGAGGGCGAGCGCGGCGCGAGAGCGCGCGCGCGGGGCGGCGAGAAAAGTGCTGGATTCGTGGAACGTTGCTCACGACGGTGGGGCGTTTCGGTATTGGTTGAAAGAGGATACGGTGGTGAGTTCGTTGAGAGATGATTTGCACGGGGCGAACGTGGATTTAGGGGTGGGGGATGGGGACGCGCTGTCGCTGATGATGTGCGCCGGCGCGGAATTGGAGGCGCCGATCGCGACGTGGGACGATGGGTCGGGTGATGGAGTCGTCATCGCCCCGGTGGTGTATGCGGTGGATGTGTACTTGACCGTCGATGGTGTCGCGTTCGAGGGCGGGCGGGTGTGCGCGGGGGAGCCGGATTTCGAGAGCGAGCGAGCGATTACGGCGGCGTTAGACGTGTGCGCGAACGACGGCGAACGAGTGCTTTTAGAGCGTGCGTTGCGAGCTGGCCCGAGCGACGGGTCGAAGCCTTGGTGTACGATCGTGAGCGATCGGTTCGTGCGTGGGGATTATTTTGTGCATCTGCCGCTCATGGCGGATTACGTGGATGGGGCGATTTTAGATCCCTACTCGAAACCGTACGGATTTTCTCTCATGTGGCAATTCGCTGAAGTGTGTCAACGCATCGGTCATGGGCATCACGAGGTAACGATTCGGTGCGCACCTCGCGGCGTGCTCGGCGTGACGTCAGCGTGGACGTGCGTGTGTCGAGCCATCGGTCAGAAGGCGGAGGAGGAGTATTGGCGCGACGCTCGATTCCGAGAATTCATTCAGTCCATCGGGGAGAATATCTCGACCTCGCCAGATGCGAAGGGCATGTCGGCGACGTTCTCGCTCACGCTCGCTGAGCGACACTGTGTCGGCGACAAGCCTGAGCGGCGCGCGCAGGAATGGGCGAACGATTGGCCCGAAGATGAGATCGCGCAGTGCTACACGATTGCGATGAACCTTGCGAATACTGGTCCTCCCGGCGCGATGGCGAGAGCGATGGTTCCGGGTACCCCTCGATGCGTGCACATCATTCTGCCGTCGACCGATGGATCGAGTGGCATCGCAGCGGTTGAAGACAACGAAGGAGTGGTACGATATCACGAATTTCACGCCTGGGCACTGTACCGAGGCGACGATGCCGACCCAGAGGCGCGCACGGGCGCACAAATCAAATTCAGATGCGTGCAGTACTTCAACGACAAAGGCACCCCGATAGAGTGGGTCGCCGAGTCGTACGGCAACAGACCGTGCAACGGGTTGATGCTGAAGAATAGGTTCATAGCTGAGGCCGTCGCGCGAGACGTCGGGCGCATATCGACTTCACTGTAGCGATCACGATCGATCAATCAAAACGACTACGGTACCTATGTATGACAAAGTAACAGCTATTTCTATTTCGTCGAACCGTACGATTTATCGTCGTGGTACTCACTGTACAACCACTCTTCGTAACGCTTCTTATCCTCCGAGCTCGACGCATACAACATAAAGGCATTGACGATGAGCGACGCGATGCCAAGGAAAGCCACACCAGCACCTAGGGTCGTGGATAACGTCAGAATATCAAAGCGTCGACCGACGCCGTTGACTGAGAGTCGAATGCGAGGACCATAACCCTTCACGAGCAAACGCACATCCTTGTTCGACCCAGACTTGTAAAAAGTAACTCCCTCTCGATCTGCAGGTTCACCAACGTTTGTCGGCGAAATCCAGCGAACGTTATATCCTTTCGACAGCGTGTTCAGTGGCGAGTCCACGCGGTGAAGCTTGAACGGTGTTGCGGGCGCACATTTGTGCACGCCCAAGTCCAAGTTGCAATCGAAATTAATGTCGAGTCGACCGTCGTATCCTTTTTGCGCAATGTCGCGCACGGTGATGCCATCGCTCGCGAGTAACTCATCTACGGTGAATAAATTCCAACCCATCGTGGGTTGCGTGCCATTTAAATTACTCCACGTCATCGCCTGACCGTGCTTGTCTTCAATGCCCGGAAATTCAACCGTCATGCGCACGAACACGGTGAAATCCCCGATGTGCGAGAGCTCGCGCGCGTCATCCACTTCGGGCTCACCCGGACACCACCCATTCACCTCGCACCGTTTCAACCCACCCGTTGTCGTCACGCACTCGCCCGTCATCAATCCACTTCGCCCAAACTCGCCCGCTTTGCAAACTCTCGCGTCGTCGCCGCAGTCCTCCTCGGAGTACGCCCCCGGACACGTCCCTCTCGCTTGCAGCGTCGTCGCGAGCGCCGTGGCGATGAAAAACCCGCTCGGTTCATACGTCACCAAATCATTCGCATCAAAAACCACTGTTTCCCCTGCGACATCCATCGTCGATTGGCCTTTGATCTTAATCCCGACGTTCCCCACCGCCGGCGCGTGCACTTGATGGCCGTGGTGCTGCCAAAGCAAAACCACGCCCACGTACGCGCACACGCCGAGAACGAGGACGTAATACAGCGCCCCGAGTCGCCATGACTTGATGATCACCGATTTCTGCGTCGTGTACGCCAGACCCGCCATCGTGAGCGCCTTCGCGTCGCTCGCGCGTCGCGTTTGGTGTTACCGCGCGCGCGCTTCCCACCGTCGATCGATCGCGCGCGCGCGATCGATCGACGCTTTCGCCTCCGACGTCGGTTTCGCTTTCGCGCGCGTTTTCAACGCGTCAACGCGTTCGCCCGCGTCCGAGCGCGCGCGTGTGCGGCGACCGTAGGCTCGCGTGGCAACACCCGTTCGCGAAATCGAACGAGCGAAAGGTGCGGAACGTTTTGTGGCATAAATCGACTCCGAGCGATGGCGCACAACGCCCGGCGCCCCGCTTTGGGGACGAAGATGGATTCAATTTCATATTCAGAGGACGATTTCGAAGTTCCGAAAGTCACGAACTTGGGAGTCGCCGCGCTCGGGGCGCTCGCGCTCGCGAACGTGGGCATCGCCATCTTGGGCATCATATTGCTCGCGCTCGGGGTGAAACAGTCGGGTCACGGCGCGATGGACGCGATGTTCGCGAACGGAGGGTTAAATGATACGTTGTTTGAGAAACCAGACGACGCGGCGTGCGTGATCGGGGTTTTGCTCATCGCGCTGAGCGCGTACGGGATGTTTGGGCTGTGGCGGAGGAGCAAAAACGTGTTGATGATTTACCACGTCTGGGCACTGATCGCATTCATCGTCGTCGTGTACGCGTGCGCGGTTATGAATATATATAAGAATGCGAGTGGAGCGATGGTGAGGAGTTTCTGGCAGACGTATAGGGCGAATCATAACATCACCGGGGTGGAGTTCCGTACAATTAGCGCCGGACCGGAGATACGCTTGGATCACGATAACTGGGTGCGAGAGATGGCGGAGATGAAGGTCCAGGCGCGCGTGTTTTTGAGAACCGTGGCGTCGTGCTTGGGGGCGAGTATGTTCTTTCTTCTTACCGCCCTCGGGACGAGCGCGTATATCATGGGTTTGAAGTACACTGGCGTGCGAGTTGGAATCGTGACCAACGTCGCCGGAATCGTTTTCGGATTGACACTGTTCGTGCTTTGCTATTTCGTGGCGCGATCGACGTATAACGTACCGGATGCTGTCTCGATGAAGATGGACATCGCATTCGAATGTCCAGGGGGGGTGTACGAGCCAGATAACGCAGTGAAATTGGAGCAGGCGATAAAGCGAACGCCAGATGTCATCTTTCAAACCGTGTCGCCTAGTAGCGGCCGGCGTCGACAGCTGTTAGCGGCTTCGAACTCGACGCAGAAGCCGCCTTCTCCCGCAGCGTCGTCGCCGCCGCCGCCGAGCGATTGGACGGCGGAGTCAGTGTGGACGTTTGAGCAAGGGCACCACAAAGTGAGCGCCGAGCAGTACAACGTGACGTTCAAGCTCGCTTTGACGGGCATCGACGGCGATGACTTGGACGAAGAGTTCAAGCAATGGGCGGCAGAGAAAGTTGCTGCCTATGCAGAAGTGGATTCGAAGAAAGTGTACGTCTCGGAGATGATCGCCGGAGCGGAGCACCCCATCGGCGGCAGATGGGCGCCGAGGCTTCTCGCCGCCGCCGCGTTCGTCGTCGTCTTCGTCAACGGCTATGGATTAGCTGCCATTTGGATCACCCAGACTAAAATGTTGCTCATCGGACACTTTTGCTTATCATTTTTGGCGCTACTGTTGTTGACCATCGGCGCGATTCTCGTTGCGACGAATGCAGATGCGACGACCAAAGTCATCGCTAGTAAGTGGCATACGATACAAAATAATGTCGTCGGTGCGGGTGTCGCGCCTAGTGATGCCGGTGCATTCGCACGCGCACACTTCAAGGCTGCAGCTGCGCTGGGGCTGACGTTGCTCATCCTGCAAATCACATCGATGATTGCTTCGTTGCTTGCGTTCTTTGCCGACGAACCGAACTCATACTCGTTGCTCTCGCCAGGGAAATCGGGGAGAAACAATGGATCAGCCAGTGCTACGTATCGACCGACGGAGCTCGATGGCGAGTACGACGAAGAGTACGGTAGACGTGGTTTTTTGAGCCAAGACCGTAGCTCGTCGTCGCAGTCGCGCCGCGCGAGCGACGGCGTCGTTCCGCTCACGAATCTTGTTTCGCCCGCAAACAAGCAGCACTTTTCGATTGATTAACGTTCCATCGTGCGCGATGTTAGTACGCCTAGAACACGAGTTTGACCAAGCAGTTGTGTAATCGATACAAATTAAAGATACTCTTCGAGTAACCGCGAGCACATAAATTACGGCTTCCTTTTCGATTCATCGCTCACCAGTCTTTGACGTACTCGTCGATGGTTTCCGCATCAACGTCCAACTCTCGCACGCAGCACTCGTCGTCGAAAGGCTGCCAAACCGCGCTCGAGGGAGCTTCAAATCGAACGGTACTTCCATCGCTCACGCGCGTCGCACTAAAATTAAACCGTGCGATGACTCGCGACATCGCCTCCAAAGCCGCCGCCGACCTTTTCGGCGAGCGATGCAACATGGCTGAATCCTCAAAAATCACCAGCGCCCCTCCTCGAGCGTCCACGGGAACAAAATTCCCCGCCTTCACCGCGCTCGTGATTCGCCCTTGATGCTGAAAATCAATCTCAAAATCCTCCACCACGACATCTCGTCCTTTCCCGTTCGCGCTCGCCGGCAACGCGTGCTCGAACCACGTCGCCCCGCTCGCCTCCTTCGCCTCTCGCGCCAGCGCGTGCGCGATGTACGTCCCTTGGACGTACCCATCGCGATGGAACCCAACGTTCGTACCGCGATTCGGCGAGAAAATCTCCACGTCCCCGCGCACGCGCACGCGTTCGTTCGCGCGCAAACCCATCGCGAACGCGTTAAATATCCTCTCCCTCACGTACGTCTCCACCGTCGCCCTCGCTCGCGCGCTCGCATCACCTTGAACATCGCACGCGCCGTCGTCGCACGCGAACGCGTGCGTCCCTCGTCCGAGTCCTCGCCACGCGTCCCACCGATCGTCGCTTTCGTCGCCCCCGCCGTCGTCGCCGTCGTCGTCGTCGTTCGCTCGCTCGCTCGCGTCCCGCGCGCGCGCGCGAATCACCACCATCGCCGGCGCGTCCTCTTTCGCGCTCTCCCTTTGGTGACTTCGATAATACACCGCATCGAGCGCGGGCGTCACGCGCGCGCGCGCGACGTCGACGTCGAAGCCGTAATGCGGTGGCATCGCCACCGCGCACGTCGTCGCCGGGCCGTGCGGTCGTTCGCATTGTCGTTCGGTCGTTGGGTCGTCGACGACGTTGGGGTGGAATATGAACCGTCACCATTGGTGGTGTCCGTCGTCGGTCGGTCGACGTGTTGGACGTCACTTCGCGGTTCGCGACTCAAACGACATCGATCGACGTCCACGCGCTCGACGCGAACGATCGAGGAACGACTTGAATCGCATTGGAGGACGCCGGGCGGGAAATCAAATGTCGCGCGTCGTCCTCGCTTTGAGCGCCGACGTCGTCGTCGGGCGAAAATGTCCGCACGTATCGCGCGCGCGACAGCGCGGGGTGCGTGCGGCGAACGTGGCGTCGACTGCGGCGCCGAAGGGTGACGATGATGACGACGATGATGACGATGATGACGATGATGATGATGACGACGACGAACGGTTCATGGACGACGTCACGCGCGCGATCGAGCGAGGCGAACGATCGAGCGCTGATGACGTCGCGCGCGCGTGTGCGGAGAGATACGCGATGGAGACGACGACGCAGACGAGGAGGAGGACGGGGTCGAGCGGGAAAAGCGCGCGAGTCGCGCGAGCGTGCGCGGCGACGTACGAAGCGAGAGGCGACGTCGAGGAGTGCGAACGCGTCGTTCGCGCGTTTTCTGCGCTCGGCGTCGTCCCGGATGTCGTCATGTGGTCGATCGCGATCGCGGCGAGGCGAAGGCGCGGATTGGCGTGCGCGACGCTGGTGGATGAGGCGGCGCGCGCGCTGAAAAAAGGGACGCGAGCGGGACGGAAGCGACGACGAGCGTACGTGGATGACGACGCGAGGGCGAGCGTGGAGGTGATTTATGAGGACGATGCGAAAGGGTTTGCGGCGGTGAATAAACCGGCGGGGATGCTCACGCACGCGAGCGTCGGAGCGGGGAAATCGCCCACGGTTGTGGACGTGGCGCTGGAGAAATTTGCGGGACGACTGAGCGAGCTGAACGGCGCGGAGAAGCGCGGAATCGTGTCGCGTTTGGATAAACCCACGAGTGGAGTCGTGATACTCGCGAAGACGGACGAGGCGCACGCTGAGCTTTGCACGCAATACTACCAGCAAACGGTGCAGAAGACGTACGTGGCGCTCGTGGATGGAATTTTGGATGGCGAAAGCGGCGTCGTGGAGGCGCCGATCGAAGGACGACGAGCGACGAGCGCGTGGAAGCGCATCGAGACGTTTCAAACGCCCTCGGGCGCGTCATTTACGCTCGTGCAAGTGGAGCCTAAATCGGGGCGATATCATCAAATTCGTAAACACATGGCTTCAATCGGGCATCCGTTGACGGGGGACGCGACGCATCATCGCCGCAATAAAGTCATAAATGCGAAAGTTCCCAAGGCCGTCTCGGAAATTTTGTCGAGTGGAAAGCCTGGGACAGTATTTTTCCTGCATTGCGCGAAAGTGTGCTTGACATTTGACGGGCAGCAGCACGTCATCGAAGCTCCACTGCCCGACGTTTTCAAGACGCTGCTTGAGCGGCTTCGCACAGACACGAAATAATAGATTTGTATAGATTTGTGTTGAACGAATGAGTTTCATATATTAATGGCGGATGCTGGTTTGGAAAATTCCGTTCGCACGCTCTCTAATTTTCTACTTGTGCTTCGCGAGCCTACTGCGGGTAGCCCGACGAGTCCATCGCCGAGCCGCCGGCGGCAGCCGATTCCATGTTTTGTTCCTCCGGGATCTCGCAAACAACCACATCGGAGGTGAGGAAGATCTTTGCGACAGAGCACGAGTTCTCAAGCGCGCATCGAATGACCTTGGTGGGATCAATGATACCGGCCTCCATAAGGTCCTCAAACACGCCGGTGGCGGCGTTGTAGCCGTAGTTCGGGTCCTTCGCCGTCATCACTTTCTCAACCGTGACAGAGCCGTTGACACCAGCGTTCGTCGCGATGAGACGCATAGGGTAGAGCAAAGCGCGCTTGATGATTTCCGCGCCAACTTTTTGCTCTTCATTTTCCAATCCATCCTTGATCTTGTCAACCGCCGCCGCAAGCTTCAACAAGGTGCAGCCACCACCGATGACGATACCTTCTTCAACCGCCGCCTTGGTGGCGTTCAACGCATCTTCAACACGAAGCTTCTTCTCCTTAAGCTCAGTCTCCGTTTGAGCACCAACTTGGATGATGGCGACACCACCCGAAAGACGTGCCGCACGCTCATTGAGCTTTTCCTTCTCGTAATCCGCTTCAGTAGATTCGATGAGACGGTTAATTTGTTTCACACGAGCCGCGACCTCCGCCGCGGTGTCGCCAGAGCCGACAATCGTGCAGCTCTCCTTGCCGAGCTCGATGCGAGCGGCGTTGCCGAGAACTTCGACCCCGCACCTTTCAAGGCTCAAGCCGAGTTCCTCTTTGACGACGGTAGCGCCGGTAAGGATGGCAATGTCTTCGAGATATTGGCTCTTGCGCTCACCAAAGCCTGGAGCCTTGATCGCGCAAATCTTGAGCGCGCCGCGAAGCTTGTTGACGACGAGCGTCGCGAGAGCTTCTTGCTCAATGTCTTCGGCGATAATCATCAAAGGGAAGCCTTGCTGGATAGCCGCCTCAAGGATACCAATCATGTCACGAGCAGTGCTAATCTTCTTGTCGACGAGCAACAACTTGCACTGGTCGTACACGCACGTCATACGTTCGCTATCCGTGACAAAGTACGGGGAAATGTACCCGCGGTCGAATTGCATACCCTCGACAACGATGAGGTTATTATCCACGGAGCGAGCTTCTTCGAGAGAGATGACGCCCTTGCGGCCAACCTTGGCCATGGCGGCGGAGATCATTTCACCGACTTCCATGTTACCACCGGCAGAGACAGAGGCAACCTTCGCGAGTTCCTCGTCCGAGACCTCCTTGGAAAGTTCCTTGAGGACAAGGACGAGCTTTGCTACGGTCTTTTCCATACCGCGAGTGAGCTGCACGGGGTTTGTACCAGCCATGACGATCTTCATACCTTCCGCGATCATTGCCGCAGAAAGCACGGTGGCGGTGGTCGTACCATCACCAGCTTGATCATTCGTCTTTTGCGCCGCTTGACGCACGAGCTTGGCGCCGACATTTTCGACCGGGTCTTCGAGCTCAACCTCCTTGGCCACGGTGACGCCGTCGTTCACAATCTTCGGCGAACCATACTTTGACTCGAGTACGACGTTACGACCCTTGGGTCCGAGAGTGAGCCCAACACAAGAGGCGAGCTTATCGACGCCCTTTTGCATCTTCTTCAACGCCGCGCCGTCCTTCGCGTTGAAGAACAAATCCTTCGCCGCGTTCGTCACGACGAACGCCGAGCGCCCGCTCTTCGTTCTCTTCACCGTTACCGCAAACTTCGTTTGTCCTACGATAGTAAAAATATCGTTAGTCTTCATATTCCATCGCGATTCATCATCCGCGCTCGCTCGTCGTCGCGCCTCCGTCGCGTTCGTCGCGCGCCGCCGTCGTCGTCGCGCGTTCTCCAACCATCTCGTGGAACATCCTTCCATTGACGCGAATGCGCGAAGCGTTCACCCCCGGCATGGACGTTCGCGCGTCGCACCAACGCGAGATGCGAACGGAAAACCGACAAAAATAAAACAACCACGCGATCGCGCTCGCGAACACTCTCAACACGTACCGTTCGCGCCCGTTCGCGCTCGCGATGGGAGCAACGCCGCCGCCGGCGCGCGCGCGCTGCGTCATCGAACGACGACGAATCTCACGGTCAGTCATCGCGAACACGAACGAACGCGCGCGCGTCGAACGAGCGATCGAATGAAACGTATTTCAATCGCTCGACTTCGCGCGAATGCGAAGCGCATGAGCGCTCGCGCGTCACCCGTCGTCGCGATTTCACTCGCATCGCGCCGCGCCGCCCTGGAATCGCGCGCGATTCGATGCGCGATGCGGTGCGATCGAGACGCGCGCGAACGCGATCGCGCGCGAGTAGACGTCGATTAACGTCGAAACGAAACACGCGCGATTCGTACCTCGCGCTCGACGTCGCGTACATCGTCGTCGTCGTCGTCGTCGTGTGTCGTCGGACGACGGCGAACCCTCGCGCGAGGTCACGACGACCGAGGGGGGCGTGTGCGGCGGTAAGGGGGCTCTGTGTTGAACGTGACATGGGTTTAAAGGATTTCAATGCGTAGAATGTGTCCGAAGAACTGTTTTATATCGGTTCAGGTCGTCAAGGCGATTCGAGTGTGAAAACGATATGGGCTTAAAATATGTTATGCATGTGTTGAGTGTCCGAATAAGTATATATATCGATACTGGGACGAGAATTCGCGCTCGCGGGACGGGCGACGACGACGACGACGGCGACTACGACGGTGCGTCGACGGTGGCGTCTTCGCCGGTCAACGCTCGTCGCACGTGCGTTTCTTTTTCGCGCTTGAGCGCGGCGAATGCGCCGGAGGGATTTTGCCAGATGAACACGGCGCCGTCGGCGGCGGCGGTGACGAGGATTTTGGCACCCGGGGAGAACGCGCACGCGGTGATCGGCGCGGCGTGCGGAACCGCTCCCACGTGCGAGAGCTCGCCGGACTCGTAATCAAAGATACGCAGCACTCGGTCGGCACCGGCGACGACGACGGAGGCACCGTCGGGGGTAGAGATGTCAAGGGCGGCGAGTTCGGCTTCTGCTGGGGACTCGATGACGCGGATCACCGATGCGTCATCCGGGTCCCACCACGTGATTCTGCGGTCGGTTCCCGTAGTAACGATTTGATTCTCGTCAGGATGCGCAGCTAGTGCTTTGAAATACGTTGAGCCGAAAAAAGAGACTTTTCTTACCCGGCGATTGATGTCCCAAACGACACACGAGCCATCATCGCTCGCCGTTACAGCCACAGAGTCTCTACGGAGGGTTAAAATCGCGTTCACGGTCGACCGGTGTTCCTTCATTGACGCTTCCAGAACGATAATATTGCGTGTTATGCTCCACACTCTAACGTTTCCTTCAGAGCCGCCGCTGATGACGGTTTTTGAATCGCTCGTGCTACGAATAGCAGTGACTTTGTCGTGAGCGTTCGAAGCCATGAAAACGAGTTCACCGCTCTCACGATGGTGCGCCCGAATCTTGCCATCATCCCATCCACTGAGTAATATTTCGCCACTCGACATAAAGTTCAAACACAAACACTGAGCGGTTTTCGGTTTAACTTTTATCCTCGTGAGTTCTTTCGCTGTGTCTGAGTGCCAGATGCGAATCTCGGCACCGGCGCTCGTGGCGAAGTTCTGCGAATCTTGTTTCGGAAACGCGATCGCGGTAACCCCGGATGAATGCGCAGACTCTAAGCACGTCTTAAACGGAGACATAATCAGTAGCGTCTCCTTGCTCAGCGGATGTCTCGCGCAATATTCCAATCGGTGCAGTTCGCCACCTTTCGTCCCGCAGTAGACGTTGAACGTCTCCGAGCCGTCGCGATAGTGTGCGAGCTGAACCGCTCCAGAATCCAAAGCCAAACGCGCTTGGTGAACATACTTTCGCTTGGAATAATCGCTTTTGCAGTCTTTTGGATAGTCCAGTCCGGGCGTGCTAGACTGTGGCGATTGAGAGACAGAGACGCTCGTCACGCCTCCGCCCCCGAGCATTCGACAGGCCTCGAACTTTAGCACGCACGAACCTGGCTCCCTAGAAAACATCGATACAGTCCCATCGCCTCCACCAGCGAGCAAACCATTTTTAACGATCGTAAGCGTCGTCACACCCTGAGAAATGTACTTTTTGAGCGTGAATGTCTCTTTGATACAACGCGATGGAATGGAGATGCAGAGTACGTCAGCGCTTGTGGTGCCAAGAAAAGCGTATTGATCTTGTTCATCGATAGCAATCGATATGATATCGCGTTTCAGCATCCCCAATACTACCGGCGCCAGATCCAGTCTCTTCTTCGCCGAATCGTACTCCCAAGTGCACACAGCGAGTTCTCCGGCGGTGAGGAAGGCGTCGCGCGAACGATGAAGAAATTCCACCGTGCGCACTTGACCATCAGCTGGTGCTGGAGACCCACAAAGCGCAACGCCCGTAATCATGTCCCACATTACCACACGCTTGTCGTTTCCTCCACCGATGGATGCTAAGCGACTCTCGTCAATACTAAACGCCAGAGCTACGACGTCTTCGACGTGTAGCGCCAATCTCTTGACCAACGCGTATCGCGCTGATCCATCCTCAATGGATTTCCAAACGATAATATCCGCCACGCCACCAGAAACTCGCTCACCAGATGCGATGAATCGACCAGTTTTCGATACGGCCACTGCTGTAACTTCGCCGACGTGTCCGTGAAGAAAGATCGCGGGTGACTTTTCAACTTCCTGAGTTTCGGTGTCCTCTTTGTCGTCGTCTAAGCGCACAATAGGCAGCATCGACACCACTACCGTGGAGCCGAGAGGGTAAACGCGGCTCTTTCCGTCGGGATGAACATGAAAACCATTCTTAACCGATCCCGCAAAGCCGATGGCGGCCCCGAGAGGTAGGTGAGGGGGCGACATTGTGAGGTTCACGCCTCGTGATGAGCTATTTTTAGAGGTTTGGTTGATTGAGTTCGTTGCGAATGTAAATTTCAACATTCGATTCAAATGGACTAGATGGACAATTCGTATAAAACGGGTTAATCAGCAGTAATAAGTTTGGATTTCCCGTCACGAAGTTCGCGACGGTGGACGATTTCCTCTGTAAGTGGAGATGTCGCATCCAAGAGTGTTGCGGCGGCGTATGCGATTCGAGTGGCCGTGATGTTTTTGCTAGTCAACGATGCGATCCACTGTGGGCGTTGAAGCGAGCCTTTCCATACAGAAACATCGCCAAAGTCCTCAGCAGCATTTTCGTCGTTATTCCAGCTTTCATCAGCGACCACGTTATCTTCTTCTTCCTCTTCTTCTTCATCGCTATCGACTTGCTGACGACGACGTTCTTCTACTGCTTCTTGAATCACTTCGGGAGGCAGCAGAGCAGCCAACTTGCGACGAGCCAGCTTCCAAGACGTCATGTCCTTACCCGTGTGTCTCAGTACGAGCGCTTCGAGAGTCGCCTTGGACAGTACATCCGGGGCTTGAGGTTGCTTTGAGCTGTCAAGCTTGTCCATCTCCGCTGCAACTTTGAACTCTTCGATTTGAGCCTCGTGGTACTTCTGTTCAAGGTGCATGAGTGACTCAGCCATGAAAGCCATAGCGACGTTCTTAAGCTTGTTGCGAAATGTTCGCCAATCGGTCGTCGTTTGAAGT
>Ga0222712_10004730_pt1 | contig 14109 bp, 24 predicted proteins | sample C33_657DmetaG_FD_165043 | JGI IMG/M metagenome (GOLD analysis project Ga0222712, IMG submission 165043) | Estuarine water microbial communities from San Francisco Bay, California, United States - C33_657D | ecosystem: Environmental > Aquatic > Marine > Unclassified | place: USA: California... | reverse complement strand
TGATGGTTCCAACGAGCGCAATTCCAGCCAGAACGAATATCCCAACAATCATAATCTTGTGTACTTGCTCGTTCATTTATCCCCTTGAGTAGCAACCAAAGCGGTCAAACCTGCGATCATCGCGTAGAGAATCACGTCTTGCTTAAACTTCATAATCTGCGCTCCCCTCTCAGCCCTTCAACCTCTAGCCTGCCTAACTCCATCTGAAACTGTTCGCGCTCCCATGTGCTTTGAATCTCGATCCATCGGAACATCTTCCTTACCTCGTTATCAGACATGAGCGCGCCTTGCTGGAATGCAACCGTTAGCCTAGCAAGTTGAGGAATGGTCATTAGTGCCTACTGCTTACTTTTTCCAGAAGATGCTCCAAGTGAGTTTCTATCCTTGCCAGTCTGTCAGAGACATTCTCCAACGCTTCGAGCTTCTTGCTGTGTTCGATGCTCTTTGCCTGGAACGTGCCAGCGTGTATACCACCTGTAACTAAAGCCAGAATAAAGAACCATTGGGCTGATAGCCATTCAATGATCGGGTTAGTGGTCGAGTGGTCAGGTGTTGCCATTGCGTAGATTGTTTTCCTTTATTCCACGCAAAACATGCGTTGATTACCGAGCGGGAACCTTTCGTCTATTCCTGCTCAAAATTGTTGTTTTATTCCCGTTCGGGTCTTTTCTATATTCTAGAATTTAAAACGTGGCTGATCTGTACGATAGAGGGACAATCTCACTTCAATCGAACGTCAAACTTATTGCCAGCGAACGAGTGGAACAATGTCTCTGCCGTCCATTGAGGCTTTGTGTACGCGCTGTTCGATTTATCCGCGCTAGGTTTTGCTATGGTTCCCCTAACGAGTCCACGCGACCATAGAGATTTGCTTGCCCTGTCCATATAGAAAAGTCGATCCCAGTCTGCGCCGGTTCCGACGTTGGCAACCCAATACGGCATTGGTTGGTCGAGCCAAACCATTTGGTGGACGGCAACGGCTGAGTGCGTATGAGCCGATACATGGAGTCCGAAAGGAACGCCGTATTGCACACCCTGCTTATGCAAATGGGTATGGATTTGAGCTTTACCGGTGTTGCACCCATGCTGGAATGTGATCTGTCCGAGTCGCCAGTAAGCATCGTGTTTGTAATAATCGCAAGGCAATAACCAGTCAGCCAATGCGCCGGTTCTAATCTGTTCCCATTTCTCGCTTACGAGTGCTTGGGTTTCATCGTTGAGCCGATCATGACCATGCAATAAATTGCTGTCGTGGTTCCCAAACAAGAAAACCTTCTTAGCGTTTGGCACCAATGAATTGAGAATTGAGAACTGCGATTCAAACGCTTTCAGCTCGTCCGATAGCTTCCAATCATGCCTTGGGTCTTTACCCCAACGGCTTGCAATCTGAGCCTCTAGCCCGTCTCCGAGGTGAATAAGATAATCTGGTTGGAACTCTGCGATCTGGTCAAGCAACCATTCCCAGTAGCCTTGGTGTGTGATCGGTGCGTGTGTGCAACCGAACGCCAACCATTTGTAATCTGCCATAGGCTACTTCCAGACTTTCAGGCCCCGATATTCTACCGATGGCGTCCAAAGAACGGGGTCTGTCTTTCTGCCAGGTGATACCCATTTGTGGGTTGAAATCCATTTCAGCGTCGGAACTTTTAGCTTTAGCGCGTCAACCAATTCCACAAGCGCGTCAAGTTGCTGCTTTGTGATCGGGTCTTTACCGTCGTCCATGTTGGCGAACGCGATTCCAATTGTGTAGCTGTTGCAGTTTCGGCCAGCCCAGCCGCGAGAAATGCCAGCATGATAAGCCCGCTGTTCTTTCGGTACACCAACTATGATTTCACCGTTCCTCTCCAGTATAAAATGGTAACCGAACCCAATTTGACTCAGCCATTCAACCGAACTCTGACCAGACGCACCAGCAGTCGCATGGACAATAATGCCGGTAGCGTTGAGGCTTCCATGCCCTAGCAGTTTCCTAATTGCTGTTACGAATTTCATGAGAAAAATGCCCGCCGATACGACGGGCTAATTGGGGCGATTGATTGGCTTCGTGAACCGGTGTAAAGTGTTTGCCCTTTTTGACTCGCTTGTTCGCGGTGCCGATTGGCTTTATGTGTAGGACGAAAGCCGAGTATCTTTTAGGGCAAAGTGTTATCAAGCTGACAATTGAAGTAAATCAATCGCGGCTCTGTAGTTGGTGGTCTTTTGAAATTTGGAAACGTTGCATCGAATACACAGCGGTTGAATATTGTCAACCGTATGTGTTCCACCTTTCGAAACTGGAACGATGTGGTCAATGGTCAACTTCACTGAGTTACCACAGCATAGACAACGATTACCGTACTTGGCACAAAGATCAACCCATTCGTTATGCGTCAACGTGAATATGGGGTCAACCCCCATGCTCCTGAACATGAACCGATACACTGCCATATGGGCGGTGAACTGTGATTCTGTTGGGATGATGTTAGGCCGACCGTAATATTCATCTCTTTGCTCAACTGCTCGAATCAATTCTTCACGACGAACAAAAGTGTTCCGTCGAAAATTGAATGACTCAACATCGTAGCGTTTTAGAACGTTATGTATGTTTGTTCTGCTTGTGTTTGCAATAGAGCATGCTTCTTCAATGTCACAGAATGCAGAATTCTCGCCTTTTGGAAGTAATTTCATAAACAAAAAAGCCCCAAAACTCTCAAGTCATGGGGCTTTACCGACATCCAGGCGCGATGATGTGCGCCAGTGTCACAAAAATAGACGCGGTAGGTACGCAAATGTTCTCTTGTTTTATGCACTTTTTTTATTTTCTTCTCGAAAAGCGTTTTTAAGTGTTTCGATATTCATCACCTTCCAATGCTTCTCGAATTGGAACACGCCGGGAACTTTGAAACCTTCATCCTCCATCCACCTTTTAACCTCTTGAGGATGGATGCCACCGAAAGTCTCCCCAATCTCCCTAAGCGTATAGCTTGCAATCTCGGTTACAATCTCGTTCGCTTCTACCGGGAATATCGGCAAGACCCGCAAGGATTCCTCTAGCGCGTCAAAGAAGTCCATGAGGGCAGATAATGCGTCGTTCTCACTTATCCCCCGGCTACAGTCAAGCCAGCCCCTAAGAATCGGCTCACAGTAACCAGGAATGGACTCTACACGGTTAGCGCAAACAATCATGGTCGCGTTTGCGTTGGTCGTCGATGTTCGGTTGCCTTCCGTTGGCTTAACTCGTTTCGGTGTCCCGACTTTCGAGAACAGCCATAACGTTAAAACGCATTTTGAATCAAGTGGCTTACTCAAATGTGCCCCCATCGTTTTCGGCTAACAATTTTTTGAATAGTAACCAAATGGCACTTTTGGACTATTTTATGAATATCAACTAATCTCATGCCTTCACTTGCAAGTTTTCGTATTTCTAATATTTCATCGTTTGTAAAAATAGCCCTTCCTGATCGTTCCCCGCGTGGTGGACTCCATTTGAGTGTGCCGATTTGTTTGGGTGATCTACCCTTGGCAACCATGTCGTCTCTGTTGTCTTTATGAGTCCCAATAAACAAATGATATGGGTTTACACATTTCCGGTTATCGCAATGATGGCAAACAAGAATTTTAGGATTACCAATTGGCCCGTTGATATGCTCCCATATCCATCTATGTGCAGGTTGCATTGTCCCATTTACACTCAATCGCCCATACCCGCCATTCCCGCCTTTATGGAATTTAGCGTAGTCAGTCCACTCCCAGCACCCTGTATTTTGGTTGACGATGTATTTCTTGTTGAACCGCTCAATGGCGGGGGTAATATTTCTCTGCATATCATGTACTCGCATGAGTGCCGAGCCTCTGGATGCTACAAACATTGCAGGGGCACAACTGTCTACTATTTTACCCTGCTGACTTAATAATGCTTTACTCATCCCAATCACTCCCTCCTTTTTGTTCTTTGGCGTTAAATCCTTTGTTGACTGCCATCTCGACAATGCCAACATCCGTAAATCTCTCTACTTTCGCCTGGTGAAAGTCTCTGCCTGTTCCTGGCAGCGGTATCGTTCGTTTAAGTGTCACGTTCCATCCAAACTGGGTCTTGACAGGGTTGATACCGTGTTGACGGAGATGGTTGGCGGCGTCTTCTATGGTTTGCTGCTGGTATGTCGGTATTCTCATCTGTACGTCTCCGCGATGGCTTTGAGGATTGGATAGGCTTGCTGTGGAACTACTGCGTTGCCTAGTGCCTTCAATCTGGAAGCGTCCAGTCTTCTGGCAACTGAATTGTCACGCACGATGACTGGGTTAGTGTCAGCCCAAGGTTCTACCCAGGGATTTCCCGTACCAACTCGTAAGATCGTCCAGCGTTTTTCTTCGTCAGACAAGGATCGCCATATTTCTTGAGGCGTTGATAATGCATCTGACAATAACCCAGCTTCCGTGAAGGCTTCCCACAAAGACTGCATTCCGTTGGATACTTGCGAGATGATTGCTTTCCAGTCTTCCAATGTAATTTCAGATGACAAGATGCACATAATGTCTGAATATTCTCTTGGCAGTTGTTGGTGATATCCCCATCGCGATGGTGCGCATGAAGTCCGTACTTTGCTCCACATTCTTCGCAGGTCTTTCCACGAAACTTCATAGCTCTCTTCCGATACGCATCCACTGACGGGTTGTCCTTCCTCTGGAATTCCCCTGAGCAGGTCTTTGTGCAAAACTTCCTTTTGGTGAACCGAGTCATGTCCTCCAATCTGCCGTTGAATCGGCTTCTCTTGAATGTCTGCTTGCAGTTCACGCAAATCTTCGTTTGGTTGATATTTCGAGCCATTAACCCCATTATACCCTATGGGTTCAATCATTCGATATCTAACCACCCTTTCGGAAAATTCATCATCCAAGAAACGAAGTCCGGGTTCAATCTGCCACGTTCGCCAGTTTCTTGAGCAATAACCGTCTCCAAGTTCGGGAACTCGGCATTGGGGTTTATCTCGGCTTGCATTGCACTGCACGTTCGTGGCGTCGGTAGAAACTCCTTCACCATGTGCCTCAGACTCACTCCATGTCTCCCTCCCTCCGCTTGATTGTTGTCCAGCCGGTTCCCGAAGTCCGTCACCGCATCGAAAGCGTTCGGAGTAGGCAACGATAAAGACCCTTCGCCTCTGGTGGCAAGCCCCAACGTCACTAGCTTTCCAACTGCCCCATCCAACGCGGTACCCCAATAGGGCCAGGTCATTGAGGATTCGCCCGAAAAAATGTCCAGATTCAGAGCTAAAGAGTCCTGGGACGTTTTCTCCCAAAAACCAAGTTGGTTGCGATTCCCCCAATACTCGCACCACCTCTGACCAAAGATCACGCTCGTCACCAGACGCCTTACGTTTTCCTGCAAGGCTGTGAGGTTGGCATGATTCAAGGGAAGCCCGCACTCACTAAATCTACTTTGAGCGGGGCTTCCGATGGAGATACCTCCTTCAATCTCGAACTGTATTTCTCTTTGTGAATCAAGTGGTGGCATTTTTGGCACACCCACATAACATCCAATGGTTTTTCATAATCTTCATGATGAGCCTGAATGCTAGACCGTCCATCCTTAAATGGTTTGTCGGGTTGGTTGCATCGAGAACACACCGATGGACGAACAGCATCCTTGCGCTTCAATGCCTGCTCAAGTTTGTTTTGAGCAACGTCTTTCGCGGTTGAACCTCCACGGTAAAAAACATTATCCTCACCGTATCGCTTCTGATCGTAAAAGACACACCCACGAACACGCAACACGTCAAACATGGCCTGACGGCTCACCCCATATTCACTTGCAACCTTGCCGATTGAACCAAGTTCGTAGTACCTAGCGACGGCGTTTTCGTATCTTGCGGACAGTCTCATTTCTTCAAACTCCTCCCATCTATTATGCCATATCCTGGCATGGTGGAGCGTCATGTTATCGAAAGTTGTGATGTCGTCATGAATGGGAATCCCTGGAAAGTTTTTGGCTAGAACCTTCATGCAAAACTGGTCGCGCTCAACAAATTGAACTGTTTCAAATCCAGCCCATTCAGCTGCCAAATCAATTCCTCCGATTCCACTGAAAAGCGAAAGATGAGTCATTTACCTAACTCCTTGCGCGCCCGCGTCTCTGGCTCCAAGAACGCCAAGTACCAATCCTCGCCATGTGCTTGCATCAGTTCGGCTATCTTCTTTTTGGTGGGCCATCGCAGGGCATCAATCCCATTGCCCATCTTCAGCGTGTAATCCTCGTTCGATTCCAACTGCTTACTCAAAACTCCCACCCCTCTTGTCTTGGTTTTGGTGTTGGTGTTGGTGGTGTTGGTGTTGCTTGTATCGGCAAAGATAAGATTTGGACGACTGGTGGTTTATCCTCAACGGACACGCCGAACACCTCACAGGCAAGGTTGACCAAATCCCAACCTTTGTATTCTTTCTCTTTGCCTTTAATGAAATGCCGAAGCAAATCTCTTAACCTATCTTTATTACTATCTATTTCTGTTTGACAGTCTTTGCTTTCCGTCATCACCGCGTCGGTGATCTTCGCACAAGTCTTTGCAACGCTGGCAGCCATCTCGCTCCCACCTGCAAAAGCCTCCATTGTTCTTGCCTCCTCCCAAACAGTATCTATCTTGTTTAGTAGTGTTTCGTCTGTAGCAGAATAACTAACAACGATTGGCGCATCCTTCTTTGCCGGCTTTGCGCCGAACGCCTTACCGAATCCGCTCATATCGTTGCCCCTGCGTTGACGGCTGACTTTTTGTTTGGAAATGAGAAATGGAACGGTACTGCACAGTTTGAGGGTTTTTGTAGTAACTCTCTATAGAAATATTCTCTATAGAGCTTTATAGAGAAAAACTGTTCCAACTGTTCCGCGTTGAATCTGCGTTGATGCGGAACAGTTGCACTAAAAACTGTTCCGTAACTGTTCCATTTATGGGTCAACTGTTCCGTTGATGGGTCAAATTTCACGTCTCACCTCAACCCCTCGCCACATTTTCCCGTTACTCCTGAACTTCTCAACCTTTCCGAACATAGGCAACCGGGAAGACATGACCCTTCCAAATGCAGTCGGATTTAGTGAATGACACCCGTTGCGCTTCGCCCATTCCAGGTAGTGTTGGTGCAGCCTCGTACACTCAGTTTTGAAGTTCACGTCGAACAATAATTCCTCTTCTATATACGTCCCCATAAAGTCGTTTTCCTCCTTGTATTCTTCTTTCTCTTCTAGCATTAACGCCGATTTAGTAGCCCCTTCATCCTGCCATTTTAAGCACATACCAACCAGAACCCTAAGTATTCTAGGTGCTTCTTCTATCAACTTATCAATCAGGTCACTATCTCTTTCCTCTTTCGGAACCTCAACGTCAAATGGCACAAGATTAACCCGTCTCCAAGTCGCGTTATCCTGACCATAAATGGCAGGTTTGTTGTTTCCGGTCATAAAAATCTTTGCTATCGCAGGGAAGTCGAACGGAGTGCCGTAGATTTGCCTTCCCTTGACGTAATCGCCGCCAGTCAGCCGCTTTATTAGTGGCTCATTGAGTTTCTGACTGTCAGATACCTCGTTGACTGCCGCAAACCGTTTACCTTTCAACCTGGCCAGCTCGTAATCGGGATTTGTTACGAATCCTTTCGTCTGCATGATCGCTTCAGTGTCGAGCGTCACGTTGTAATCTCCAAAGATGTGCTGCAGGATGTTGATGAGCGTTGATTTGCCGTTGTTTCCGGTGTTTCCATGCAAAAACACATAACTCTGTTCTTTGGTGCTTCCGGTCAGCGAATAGCCGATGTATCTAATTAAGAACTCTGCGGTGTCTTCGTCGGGAATGATCTTCTTTATGAATGACTCGAAAACTGGTGCTTTGGTTGTCTCCGTGTAGAAATCGCAACCGGTTGACTGAGACATCAGTAAATCTCTGTCATGCTTCATTAGTTGACCAGTCTTTAGATCAACAATGCCATTCTTGCAATTCAGCAGCCAAGGATGTTTATCGAAGTCAAGAATAGAGACTGTTGATTTCGCCCTTGCTTCTTTTATGCAAGCATCAATCCTTGCGGTGTCTTGTGAGCGAATCGCAAAGGTAAACATCTTTTTGGCCCTATCTGGATCGGGGCAAAGACCAGCTTCTCTTTGGAGTGACCGAGCCGACTCAATCGCGTATCCCCGAATCTTGCTTTCCGCAACCGCCGATATACTCCACTTGCAACCGTCCCAAACAGCCCAACTCTTTAACTCCGCAATATATCGGAACTCGGAACCGAAGAGTTTAACTAACCGCTCCCCGTTGGCGGCGTCAGTGAATTCTCTTGCCGATGTTTCTGGGTCTACTTCCGTTCCAACCGATACCCCTGTATCTTTCGTTTCTGTTCTCGTTACTACTTGGAGTTGACCGTATCCTTCCTTTGTCAATGCTCTGGCAGCCGCCTTAAAGTCGCCTCCATGATTCAAATAACTATAAACAGAGAACTTTGAAAGTGCTTGCCCTTGCGGAAGATTGGTCGAGCTGGAGAAAACGTACAACCGTTCGCCGCCAATCGCTGTCCTATATCCCCAAGTCGCGCTAATAGCTTTCTTATCGTCTTTGCCAGGTCTTATCCAGACATCTAGCCCGCCGGCTTGTTTTCCCCTTGTCCAACCGGCAGGAGAAAGGATTTGGTCAATGGATATTTGCTCCTCGAAGTTGTCTCCGACTCTTCCGCTTTGCCGAGCAGATTGCTCTTGTTGCACCTGGTGTTCGGTAACTTCTGCACTATCTATATATGGTGTTGCGTCGAGGAACTTTCCCTTGTGCCACTCGGTTGCATGTTTGTCCTTGTCAGCTTCTGAACAGCAAGGAACAAAGTACATCCGGGAAGCATCTTTACAAGCCTCATCCGATAACCCTTGCGCCAAGTCGTTTGTTATCCCTGTCCACGCTTTCAACCAATTCTCCGGCTGAACAGGATCCGATAGCGGGAAGATGGCTCTCCACCGGGGAAACTCTGCCGTATGTTGCCATGTTGTGTAGATAAGGAACTCTAGTCCTCTCTTTGTCCACATGTCCACAAAATCAGATGGGTCATGCCCGCCGTCCATATCCAGAACAGCCATGCAAACGCTTGACACATTCTTTGCGCTACGCTTGGACCCTTCCGCAAACGCTGCTGGGCAAAATAGTGCAACCCGGTCATTCCTTGCGTCCTTCGTTGTTCCAGCTACTAACTGGTGGGTAGAAAACGCTTTGGCCAGGTCTTCCCATGTCTCTTTCCGGGGTTTCGGGACATTGTCCTTTACCCCAGTAAAAATGCTGTAGTTGATCGGCAAAGACGGTGATAGAGTAAGTGGTTCTTCCATTAGAATTCGTGTTCATCGTTTTGTGTCCGTGTTTCCACAGTCAGTGTTAATTTGGTAAAAAAATATAGAGGTTCTCTTGTCTTTGTCATAGTTAAATAGCCCTGATGGTTGGTTGGTAAGTGCCAGACACAAGTGTCCAGCCGATAACTTCGATTGTCCCGCCGCTATCGAGCCAATGCTTATGGGCGGGTAGTTCTAAAATCTTCTTTGCGCGGGTTCCGATATTGCTTGCCGATGTTAGTTGGACAAGGCAAGGTGGTTTCCCGTCCTCTAGGTAAATTCCGTCAGCGAATCCTAGAAAGTCATGCGCCCTCATTAGAATCCGGTCAAAGTAGTCCACTCGGTAGTAGTGACCGCCTTTGGATTTGTAGTAATCGTATGTGCGCTTGTTGTGGTCTGCCTTCTTCGCCTTTACTGGTGCGTCAACAGTTCGCCTTATACTTGCGTTGTCGTCTGGCAGCGGAGCCGGTTTGTAAGGGTTGGCGGGTCTATCTAGTAGACCCGCCTCATGTCGTTTGAGTGCTTCCAAAATGCGCCCCTTGTGGTTTCCTGCCGGTACATCCTGTATCGTCTCTTTTCCGAACGCAGATTGGAAGCTACCCATCAGCTTGCCTTCTTCTCTTTGCCGCCAACGGCGAAAGCCTTTGGCTTATCTTCTAGGAACGGCTGCAAGTTCTCTGGCACGTCATCAAATGTCGAGCCGGTGTAAGCCTCAGCAAAGTCGTTAACGACATTCTGCGGAACTTCCGCGTATTCCTCGTAGATACCGGCAATCCCTGCCATATCCGCAAGCCCTTGCAAGTAGGTTGCTTTTGCTTTACCAAAGGGAGATGGCCAACGCCTATCGGTGTCAATCTTGCTAAAGATCGACAAATCAACATCGGTATTTTCTTCTGCCTTTGTTGGTCGCTCCGCGTAGCACTCATGCATCCTTAACTCTTCCAAGACGTGCGACCACTTCTGTTTGCTCGTCTCGCCGGGGAACTGATCTCTGTCTGGCTTTACTTGGACGTACTTGCCGGTTGCAGGATTAACGATTCCGATATTGACGTAAGTAGAGAACTTTCCGTACTTTGGATCGGCTGTTTTCGATAGTGTTGGGAAAATCCCAATGTCATCGTTCAACTTGCAAGCAAGAAGCCCCATTGCGAATCCGCAAGGTGCAACTTGTGAAGCGGTGTTGTTGAGACCGACCGAGGATTTAACCCGGATTTGCTCCCCGTCTTCGTTCTCCAAGTCGCATTCGACGTAGGCGTACTTATCGCCCGTCTCCGACTCTCCTTCGGTGTATCCGACCCGCAAGAGATGACCGCTAATCGCGGCGAACTCCTCTAGGTTGCCATCGGCTATTCGCCCGATTTTAACCTTGCCCTCTGAGATTCGGTATGACTTGAAGTTGTTTTCTAGAATTGGTGTACTCATTTGATAGTTTCCTGTAAGGTGATATTTTCCTTTTTGTTCTTGTTTGGTTGGCTTACTGCCCTGTCAGTTGTGTTGATACTTGTTGTGTCGTTCATCAAATCTTCCAAATCTTCGCGTTCAGGTGTCCTTTCCACTTGAACCGAGATGCTAACCTTGTTCGGTTGTAAGTTGGCTTGTTGTAAGTCCTGAAATATTCGCCGTTGGAATAGACTTCATAGAACGTCTCATGCTCAATAATCTCAATGATTCGCTGAGTGCCGCTCATTGTTCGTCCTCGTCCATGTCTAATCCGTCTTGTGTCGGCTTTGTTTTATCGTCTTGGCAGTTGATGCAAAGACCGTTGATGATGTCAACGAACGTGTATTCGTTGCAGGACTTGCAGAAGCCGTTCATTTGCCGGACACCCCTTGGCTGTCAGTGTTTTGTACAATTCGGTTTTCGCCAATCAGCTCTAATTCTGCTTCGGCGTATCCGTGTATAAAGTTGTTGTTCATTTGTTCCTGTTCCCCTAGGGGTTGTTAATTGGTCGTGACAGGGTTTCGAGGTACAATAACTTGTTCGGCTACTGATCTCGTTCCTGTGATTGGTACTGAATGCGAGGCGTTGGTCTGTGGTGGACACGCCTCATTTTTTTGTCTGAGCATCCTTACCCCGCCAACCCCCAACCTTTTCATGAACGTGTTGTAGTTCAGATCGTAGGTTAGGCAAGCTGTCGCGGCAGGAATCCCAACTCTTACGTCGGAGCAGACTAATTCGTATTTTTCATCGTTTGTCCTAATCATATTGCTTGTTTTTACAACTTCTTTCAAAGTCATACAACTATATTACAACATTTGTTGTAACAATACAAGGGTCAATTATGAAATATGTTATTTATGTCCACCACTCCAACCGAGGAACTCAAGGAACTGAGAACCTCTCTTCGCTTCACGATGAAGCAGTTTGCAAGTCAGCTTGGAATATCCGAGACGAAGTACCAAAATATCGAGTACGGCAAAACGGAACCACCGCACGAACTCATTTCCAAAGCAAGAGCTATCATTCGCGGCGATAGTGTCAGTAGTCCAAAAGTCCCAGCAATAGAATTAAAGTTTCCAATTCCGTTCATTGGTCAAGTTGCTGCTTCCACGTCGGTTGACTGGACAGACCCATACGAAGCAACCGAGATGGAATATGTACCGAACGAGATGGGAGACGCAAAAGGTAGATATTGCGCCAGGGTCGTCGGGTTATCCATGCACCCTCTTTTACTGCCTGACGATCTGGTGATATTCCAGTCCAGCAACATACCGAAACTTGGCATCGTGGTCATGCACAGATCGAACGATAACCAGATAACCGTCAAAGAGTTGAAGCACGACGGGAAAGACTTCATTCTTGCCTCTTGTAATGGCGTGTACCCGCCTGTAATAGCGGAAGGTCTTATAGTTGGGCATCTTGTAGGAATCGTGCGCCACCAGGGTCTTAGAGTAACCACCGAGTACGATCCGTCTGGAATCCGACCATAAGAATTTTCAAACAATTTACAAAAAGTTTACAAAAAGACTTGTAATTATTTGTAAAGTTTGTAATACTGTTTCTGTCGCTCACCACCACGAGCTAACAGGAACAAAATGACAAACGTCAATACAACCAAAACCCCTCGACTCTCACGAGAGTTCAGACAGTCATCCAAACGGGTGACCCTTGCCAACCGCCAAGCCAGACTCAATAAGTACGGAGGTTCGAGATAATGGCAACTTTTGAAGTCATTCAGGAATCCCATTACGAACCACTTTTTGCTGAGTTGCATCCAAACGAACCTGTATGGAAGAAGTTCACGATCAAAGCCACTAAGATGTGCGGAAACAACAAGGGTGAAGTGTTCACGTCAAGCTACTTTGCAAGGAACTTTCCTGAGATCGCTGGATGGTGTGCATTTTATACCGCCATCGAAAGGGAAGGAAGCATTGCATGGCAACGAGGATTGGCTCAATCTTACGAGGTGATTTTCTAATGAGAACCCCTCTTGACTTCACCTTTGACTTGGAGCCAAAGAACGAGTACCAACGCCAAGCACAAGAAAGCGCAATTGCTTTCAACAAAGCACAGGCAGAGAAAGTAAAGGCATGGGAAGCTGACAAGTCGGAGGCAGGAAAGTGAACTTCAATAACCTTTTCACTCAGGCGGCCAAGCCGATTCATACCACCGGAATCCTAAATATTGACTACAAACAGATAGAGATCATGGGCGAAGTGTTTGAAACACTCTGCGATCTGCACCGATCTAAGGAGAACTTCGACAGCTACGCAAAGGACGCGGTAGACGGTTCTTCCTACACCACCGAAGACGATAGAAGGGACTCAATGAAATGGGCAATAGAGGAACAGGAAGCCTACGCAAAGATACAGGCGAAACTTAGCTCGTTGGCTCATAAGTTAGGTGTGGAGGTTGCAGTTTAATGACCGTAACACTAACTAACGTCGGTGACATTATCACCGTTTTGTACCAGGCTTGCAGTACCAGCGAGTTTGGTTACGAAACCGATTGGGAAGCCTACGTTGACCTAACCGTCACCGCTGAGATGCTTGACTCTTGGGAGAGGTGGGGTTCAGAGTACAAGACATTTGAGGATATGGTTCTCAAAGTACACCACGACGAAGTACAAGAAGCATTGGAGGTGAGTAGATGACACGCCTCACAAGAGCCATCAAATGCGACTGCCAACGATGCCGCCACAAACTCGACAACACGTTTGCGAAATTGGAAGCAGTTCCAGTCTACAAACTTTTCGCCGTACTCGCAGGACTGGTAGTTCTTGCCCTGACATTAGGAATAGAACTTAAATGAAAACAAATAACAACAACCAAAAATTCATCATCAGAACCGACCGAGCAGGAGTGTTCTTCGCAGAAATTAAGGAGCGGCGCGGGAGCGAAGCCGACCTAGTAAATGCTCGGCGCATTTGGAGATGGGAAGGGGCGAAAGAGTGTTGCCAAATAGGAGTTGATGGCATTAGTAATCAAAGCAAAGTTACACGGATTGTTCCAGAAATGACGGTGCTAGGAATCATCGAAATTCATCCATGTTCTGATGTTGCCATATCAAAAATTGAGGCATTGCCAGAATGGACGCAGTAAAAGAATTCCTTAGTCCTGGCGATGGCTATGGCAATGGCAATGGCTATGGCAATGGCAATGGCAATGGCGATGGCTATGGCTATGGCTATGGCGATGGCGATGGCTCTGGCGATGGCTATGGCTCTGGCAATGGCTCTGGCGATGGCTCTGGCTCTGGCGATGGCGATGGCTCTGGCTATGGCTCTGGCAATGGCTATGGCGATGGCTATGGCTCTGGCAATGGCTATGGCTATGGCGATGGCTCTGGCATAAAAT
>Ga0222712_10004729_pt1 | contig 14109 bp, 14 predicted proteins | sample C33_657DmetaG_FD_165043 | JGI IMG/M metagenome (GOLD analysis project Ga0222712, IMG submission 165043) | Estuarine water microbial communities from San Francisco Bay, California, United States - C33_657D | ecosystem: Environmental > Aquatic > Marine > Unclassified | place: USA: California... | reverse complement strand
AATAAAAATCACATTCTCGGACGAATGATACGTTGTATGACAACGTAAACGCCCGTCGAGTGGCGACGAGTAATGATGACGATGCGCGACCGCCCGTTCGTTCGCGCGACCGCCCGTTCGTTCGCGCGCGCGACGGCGTGACGCGCGCGACGGCGCGACGCGCGCGACGAAACGGGAAAACAAACAAAAAACAAACATGTCAACATTACAACACCATGACGAGATATTAACAGCAGTCCAACACGTCAACATTCCAACGTTTCAACGTTTCAATTTTGGACGACGACGTCGATCGCGCGCGGCAGCGCGCGCGCGCTCACGCCCCGTCGCCGTCGCGTCCTTCGCCCGCGACGCCTCGCGTGACCAATTCTTGTCTCAGCTTGGCGTATGCGAGATACGCCGGACGAACCATCTCCGCGTCGATCGTTCGCAAGCGGTTCTTAATTCCGTGCTCCAATGGATTTTCCTCCGCGTCTTCCGATTTTCGTCCCGCGCTCGCGCTCGCGTCGTCGTTCCGGGCGATTGGTTCGTCGTCGACCGCATCGTCCGCCCTTTCAACGCCCCTGCGCATTCGCGCGTGATCTCGCGCGCGATCTATCGCATCGACGACGGTTGATTCACCATTCTTTCTCTTTGCAGGCGTCAGTGCGTCATCCGTTCGCGCGCGCGCGCGCGCGACGGACGATGGAAGTCCAATGCAGTCATGGTCGATCGCGCCCCGATCGCCATCGGTCGCGCGCACGGATAGATCGTCCGCGTCGTCGTCGCCCATTGCTTTTTCGCTCGGCGCCTCGCGCACGTGGTGATCGAGCGAAGTAAAAAAATAATTCTCTAATCAACTTTTCGAGCGGTGACGGCGCGATGGCGCGGCGCCGTCACCGCTCGCGCTCGCGCGCGCGACTGGCGGTTGCGTCGCGCGCGCGCGAGCGATGGGATAGTTCCGAACGAGCGAGCGAACGAACGGGCGGTTTATTATTTATCGCGCGCGCGGATGCGTCATGGCGTTCGCGGGTACGCGAGTACGCGAGTGCGTGACGTGGGAGATGAATCGTCGTTATGAACGCGATCGAACACAGATTTCAGGAAAAAGAGAAGATTTTCGTCGTCGAGGAAACTCGGGGAGGGAGAGATTCGTCGATTACATTACACGTCAAAGGGTGTCACGCGAGAACGAGGACGGCGCCGTCGAACGTACCGGCGGCGATATGGTTCAATCCGTAGGGCTGCGTCGATACCCCCACGGTGGAGACGGCGACGCAGGAGACGGCGCCGGAGACGTCGCCATGGGCGGTCGGGTACCACGCGGCGACGACGGCGCCGGTTGAGAAATCCATCATCTCCAGCGCGCTCGTGGAGGTGGATTTGGCGCACAACATGAAATTTGATGAAACGTCGATGACGGAGGACTTTGGCGCGCTCGCTCCGCAAAGAGTTTTCGACAGTGGGAAAGGCGCGGCGGCGGACCACACGTGCGCGTCGCCGGCGCTGGAAAGCGTGACAGCTTCGCCAGTCAATACGTTGTGCTTCACTGCGGTCCAACTCGGTTGCAGGCCGGCGGCAACGCTCATGCGCATCGACCTCCCGTTCATGCGCAGATCGAACGATCTCAAATCGTTCGAAGCCGCGGCGACGACGGTTCGACCGTCGGGCGCAAACGATACGGAGCGAATCTCGGTGGCGCCGTGCGAGTACATCACCGCGGGTGCACCGCCGCCGCGCGCGGCGCGTGCGTCCCAAATTTTAATATCCCCTCCAGTCCCAGCGGCGGCGATGACAGCTTCGGTTCCGACTCCAAATTTGGTGAGCGTTTTCACGCTCCACGGCGCCCCATGTTCTCCATGCGTCAACGCTCCAATGTGCTGACCAGTTGCGATATCAACTTGAACGATTTGTCCCGCGTCGGTACCAACGCACATCATGCGTTCGTTCATGATTGCCGTTGCGGTCATGCCTCGCGGTGCGCGCATCAAAGCCGCGGGCTTACGACTGTCAGGCGCCCACAAGCGCAAACAATTGTCCACGCTCGCCGTGAGCAGCGACAATCCACCCGGACCATCAATGAAGTCAACGGAGATCAGCGCCTTGCGCACGTCCAGTTTCTGATATACTTTCATAGCTTTAACGTTATTCACTGCAGTTTTAGACGTCGAAGGTTCCGCGTCATCACCCGCCGCGGTGCCCTGATGCTGTCTCGCCAACGTCTCCGACCGCTCTAGGGAAACCATGGTTTCGATGTTTCTTGACGGCGGCGCGATGCTCGGCATGATGCTCAGATCAAACGGCTGGTTCTCGCTCGTTTTTTCCAGAATTTGTCGCTGAATCTCCGCAGCTCTGATGTACAAATCAGCCTCATCGCGTTGCAGTTGACGTAAAACGCGCGAGACTTCCATGGCCTCATTTTGTCGATTGGCAATCTCTTGTTTCACGTGCGCTAACTGCACGGCGAGCTCGTTCGGTGTCGTCGCGATCGACTCCAGCACTAAGGATGATGACGACCGATTGTGCGTCACGGCTGATACATTTGCGCGTCGTTGCTCGAATCTCCGATCATCCGGCGTCGCGAACACCGAGCTCGCGTTCACGTTCCCCCCGACGCGAGGCGGTGACCGTTCGCGAAGTGGTATCGAACTCGGCCACGGCACCGCACTATACACCGCCGGTGTTGGTGGCAACCCATTCGTATGCATCAACGGCGCGAATGTTGCCTTCTTTACGTCGCTTATCCCCGTCGCGCCGCTCGCCCAAAACGTCTTTGTCGCCCGTCGCGCGTCCTCCTCCGCGACCGTGAACGTAAACTCACTCACCAACCCTTGGTCTTCGTCCTCGGCGCGAGTCATCATCGCACTCACCACCGTTCGCGCCTTCGTCGAATCGTTCTCCAATTCACCGCGCTCATCCTGAATCTCTCTCAACGCCGCGTTCGCGTTCGCGCTCGCGCTCGCTTCGCGCGCGTCCCCATCCCCATCCCCATCGCCGCTCACTCGTCGTTTCCCAGTAATCGACGCCTTCCCGTCGCCATTCACGACGTCCTCTTTTAATTTTCGCGTGCGTTCCGCGCTCAGCTCGACGTTTTCCAGCGATCGCATCGCGTTGATCGGCGTGAACGCGAACGTCTCCGTCGCGTCGCCAATCGTCACGTCGTCGCGTTTCATCGCGCTTTTTCGCGCGCTCTTCCGTCGTGTTCCTTCCGACGTCATCGCGAGTTCGACGTGTCGCTTCGCGATTTTATATCGCGTAAAAATACTATTTTCCTCAACAGCGTTCGCGTTCGCGTTCGCGTTCGCGACGCGCGACGCGCGACGCGCGATGCCGGAATGCGATTCGTCGCGCGCGCGCGCGCGGTCGTTCCCCTATGGAAAAAACGGACCAACGCATGGTGCGACGGTTCACATTCCATCATCCGTCCACGCCATCGCCATCGAGTGGCGTTCATGGAATCAATCAGTTGACCCAGAAGCGACGAACGAACGACGAGGAGAGAAACGAGAACGAACGAACGCGACGCAACACGCAGTGAGGTCGTCGTGCGTCGATGTCGACGATGACGGAGGAAAAAGAGAGGAAGGTGGAGGGAGGAGAGACGCGCGAGGACGCGCTGGTCGCGTTGGTGGAGCGCGCGCGCGCGGCGCGCGAGAGCGACGAAAGGGACGACGACGAACGCGCGCGAGCGATGGCGATTGTCACGGAGTTGATGGCGAATGTGGCGAACGGGCGAACGGCGGGGGGGCGAGCGCGCGAGCGCGCGCAGAAAGGGGCGGAGGAAGTGGTGGCGTGCGCGCGAGTCGGGAGCGGGGACGAGTGCGCGCGCGTCGTCGCGGAAGTCATGCGCGCGGTGGAGATCGCGGTGGGGTGCTTACCGTGCGATGAGTCGCGCGAAAGAGTGGTGAGAGAGACGATCGTTCATGGGTTGGTCCATCGATCGAGCGCGGTGCGCGTGGCTTCGACGCGCGCGCTCGGCGCGGCGTTGGACGCTGGAGACCGGCGCGGACTCGTGAAGTATCTCACCGGATGCCACGCTCCAACGATGGCGTCGCGCGCGATGAATTATTTTGGTGCACTCATTTGCGATGGATCGGCGTCGGTCAGAACGGAGTTTACTCGAGTTTTGGGACGATGTCTGGTGGAGGACGACGGCGCGGCGCCGCGAGTGCTTCCATATGTGCTTACATCTCTGCGCGATGATATCGACGACGTGCGAGATGCCGCGCAAGAGATCGTGAACGCGATGGGGACTGAGAAGTTCAATAATCTTGTGCGACGAAACTTGGGCGACATACTCATTCCCGCACTCGATGAGCTCTCCGCGCACGCGGGTACCGGATGGCAAGAGCACATCACATTTCGAACACTGACATTGATCAATACGCTCGTGTGCTACGCGAATGACTGCGTCATACAGTTCGTCCCGAATATTTACGATGGCATGCGCGCTGTCATTGCAAACGAACGAACCGAAGCACGCGCCAAAATCGAGGCACAGGGAGTATTGAGCGCACTCGTGAGTGTGTGCCCAGATGCCGCCGTTTTACTCCAAAGCGGTTGACCAGGCCATGTGACAAAGCACGATATGTATCAGCGCGCACAATCTCAGTAGAATTAAAAGATTGTTATTGTTATTGTTATTGTTTATGTGACGCCGGGTATTACTCTTGGGCGTCGGTTTCGGGTTCACCAACGCGAGCCCACAACGCGAGTCCGCCGCCGCGACCGCGGGCCGCGATGCACTTGTCATCCGTGTAAACAAATTTGAAGAACGGATTAGCCCCTGGCTTCGAAGCCTTTCCCTTTTCGACGTTACCTTGCCCGTTACTGGCGGCTTGCTCGGCCATCTTCACAGCATCCCATTTGCCGTCGTCGATATCCTTTGACCAGGGCCCGGCGGAACCCAACGCGAGAGACACTCTCGTAAACGTGAACTCGAGCATGTTCAACTTCTCGCGCCAGATAAACGGACCATCAAAGAAGAACTTGATCGGTCCAAGGTAGATGCCGTTGCGAATACGTCCCGAGTTCAAGTCGAAAGATTGCACGGCTGGAATCGGAAAATAGCTTCCGCCACCCGACTTGTTGATATTGGCCGCAACTTTCTTCGTTCCCGTAGTGTAAATCAACCGCCATTTCCCTGTCAACTCTTTGCCATTAACTCTTTTCTCTTTCGATTTCTCGAGCGCGCTGATGGACGCATAGATGTCGTCCACGTAAGCCTTGCGAGTCGCCGCGGCGAGGTGAAGTGTTTCGACTGCATTAGGCGGCGCCGACGGGTCCTCGCTGGTCGCTTTCTCCACCAGTCGCGCCGCGGGGCAATATCCGAGAATCCCTTGGTCATCGTGCCTGAACATCGTTTTTCCTTCATCGAAAATTATCGCGCCGCCTCGTTGGACGAGCAAATTTGAGTCTTTTGGCGTCAGCGCCTCCCAGTTGTTCAAAATCTCAATCATATTATTCAACCTCAGCGTTGCCAACTCGAATGGACGCAAATATCCTTCACCGAGCGTCATTTTCATCGCCTTTCGAATCGACGGGACGTCCAAATTCGACCCTTCAACGAAGATTTGGTCTTTATACTTTGATCCAAAGTATCCTCCAAACACCGCCGGCAACGTCCCCGGACTCCCGATCCCCGCACACATGAGCAACAGTTTCCCGTACCCATTCACGAACGGCGCCTTATCTTCGATCCATTCCAGCGCCCCCCCTTTCCTTCCTAACCCCGGGGCGAATCCTAACGCCGCGTGCGTTCGTCCTTCCGGGTCGGCGTACAAGTTCTCAATCGGAAACCTCGTGCGTTTAGCAAACTCCCGCGCGGCGTCGACGCTTCCGATCCCGATCGCCACCACATTCACGCCTTCCCGTTTTAATCGCTCCATATCGTCCACCAAATACTTCCCCAGCTCCCAAGAATCAAAATCCCCAAACTGCGTGAAGAACACCGCCAACGTCCTTCCGCGTCGCGGCACCGTCGCCGACGCCTTCACCTCTTCCCCAGTTCGCGCTCCGATCACTTCCACGTCCTCCATCGCCCGTCGTTCGTCATTCCTTTCGTCATCATCCCTCGGCGCCAATGCGGTCGTCGTGAAGTTGTTCATTCGCGTTCCGTCGCTCGCGTTCCGTCGCTCGCGCGCGCCGCGCCTTCGCGTCGCTCGCGCATTCGCGTCCCGTCTCCCTTTCGCGTTCGCGCGCGACGACGATGTCGATGACGACCAATGCGTCGACGCGTTCATGGCGAACGCGAAGACGCGAACGCGAAGTCGACCGAGGACGTGTGACGTTCGCGTCGAGTCGCGACGCGCGCGCGGAGTCGCACATCGCGACGCTTACGAGCGCATCACAAACGCGCATCGAAAGCGACGATTTATACGAAAATACATCTTCTTTACATCGTCTTTGACGTCGCGTCGTCGACGACGAACGCGCGAGCGCGAGAAGTCGAAAGACATCGTGGAAACGGTCGCGCGAGCGACGTCGATCGCGAACGCGAACGCGAACGCGATGGCGACGCACAAAGCGCGCGAGATCGTTCGCTCGACTCAAACGATTGGACGAGTGATGCTTTCGGTGGAGAGTATGGTGCGTGGAACAGGGAAAGGGCGAAAGAAAAGGAAACGTTTGGGGCGCGATCGGGCGATTCGAGGGCGATCGGGCGATCGGCGCGCGCGATCGGCGAGCGCGTTTGGTTCGACTGACCGTCGCGTGGTTTGGTGACGATTTGTGATGAACAGAAAGCATCGAGACGAAGAATGGAAGAGGACGTGCATCGTGCGAATGTGGGAACGACGACGACGACGTTGACGTTTGCAGATTTAGAGACGTCGAGCGTGCCGGTGTACGAACAAGAGACGGTGGGGGAGTTTTGTAAGCGCCTTACCGGCGTCTCCGGGTCCACGGAGTTGCTGTGGGGGACGACGTATCTTCCAGATACGGAGATTATTCAGGCGCTGACGATCGCGAAGCCGTGGCAGATCGATTTGAAGGGTGGTAAGGAACGATTGCTGTTGCGCGTGCCCGCCGGCAGCGCGCCGTCGGCTGAGTTGTTAAAGTACATGACAGTAAAATCCAGTGCCGGAGGAGAAGGTGCGAAATCGAGCTTCGTCGTGGCTAGTGCCGCGCCGGCGCAGGTGAAGCGCAAGCGTGATGAAGCGAAATTGCCGTCTAAAACGGAACCCGCCAAGGTAAAGGTGCCGGAGGTTGAGGCGGCGACGGAATCGAAGAAATCGGCGGAGGTGGAGGAGGTTGAAAAACGTGCGCCACCCGCGCCGAACGTGATCACAGAGCGTAATTTATCAATCGATGAGTACGACAAGGTGCAGCGCAAGATGAACAAATCGGGAAAGAAGACCATCAAATCGATTGCTCCAGTGCCCAAAGCTGTTACGGCGGTGTCGAAATTCGCGGAGCCAAGGATGAATCACCTTAAAGATGCTATTTTGAGTAATGCTGGTCCTAGCGGGAAGCAACCCATGCGGGCGTTGAAAGACATCTACGGTGATTCTCCAGTGCGTTCCCCGAAGGATGAATTACTCGGAAACCGCGTCGAGCGTAACGTGCAAACCGTCAGTCGCGTAGAAGAGGTTCGTGAAGATATCGCTTCGCTTCCGGTATCCGAACCGATATCGCCTCGCGCCGTTGACGCTGACATGGATCTCGCCGAGCAGCTTACGATACTCGCAAACTCCACGATTCCTGATCCGCGACCTCCCGCAAAGAAGGCTTCAAAGAAAAAGCAGCTGCAAACCAATTCTCGTGCCCGCGAGCTCCTGCTGAATCAGAACCTCGCCAAGATTGCCGAACACATCGCCGCCGCGAAAAGCAAAGATGATGCCATGCAGCCAACCTTGGTAGAGAGCGCCCAGCACGCCAGTAAGAAACGTTCTTTGATGGCGTCAACGCAAGGTTTGCCCGGTCAAGTTCCGCTATCAAACATCAAGGCCGTGATTGTGCAGACTGGAAGTGTTCTCGAGGCATTTGAGCGAATCAAGCGCAGCGCAAAAATTTCGACCGATATGTCGAAAATGCAAGAGAATACAATCGGTGCGTTTTATTTCATGACAGCAGCGGGATTAGCGTTACAAAGCGTCACGCTCGTTCCTTCGCGCTATGTCGATACCAACTTTGCGGCATTTCGCCCGTCCAAATAGAGAGGAGCTGAACGAATTTCGCTGTTCACACGTGCGCGTGTGCGTGTAAATATGGCCTCAATAGAAGGTCGTTTGTTATACTAATATTAGATGTTGATTCCTGCGTGATTTCAGCTTTTTGACTCGCTGCACTTTTGTGTCGCGAAAGCACGTCGCTTCGCCTCATTATGGCACACACCGGAGGCGACTTACCCTCTCGACGCTTCTCTACGCGCCCGCGCATTGTTACCGCATGCACAAACAAGGCATCATTATCCATCCCGTGGCCCTCGGTGAGGACGTTGACGAAGACTCCCTCGCACTTGCGTGTCGAGAAAGGCTCACGGTGCGACAGCACCATCCGAGTGAGCGCGTGACATCTGCGCCAAACGCCATGCCCGAACCACTACCATCAAGACCGGTTCACCGTCGCGTGAGCACTACAACAAACATCATACATCTGAATCACGCCCGAAACGCTCGTCAGGATCGCTCGCACGCGATGATGACGGCTCCATTGTTACCACAGTCCACGCGCACGTTTGCATCGTCAGCGAAGACGAAGGAGACATCACACAGCGATTCGGGCAGTAGCTCGAAGAGCTCTGCAACCTTGGTGGGATATGACAGTGAAATCCATAATGGGCGAGTCGAAGACATCATGCGCATGTTGAGTCCGACTTCGGAAGACGAATCTGATTTCGACGACGACGTAGACAACGGCGCGACATGTCAAATCCAAACCTCGCCTATGACGCTCGGGAAGTGCTGCCAGGATCCGAAATGGCAAAACGATGCGCTATATTACAGAGTTCGCAGGCAAATATGGGGCGATAATTTGCCCAGCGGTCTCGAAGTCACGCGCGTGTTGAATTCTATCGAACGTTGGCAACAATCGACGCAACGCTCTTTCCACACTCGGCGAACATCTACAAATCGAATCTTCGATGAGAATCAGCCGTCGATGGGCGATGTTGAGTGACAAGAAATCAATCATTAGTTGTAGCTTTGTCATCGATCGGCGTCATTTTTCGTTTTCATCTCCGTCATCTCTCTGCTCTCTCTTTCCTCGGCTCTACGCCGCCTGTGTCGCGCGCCAAACGTCGCATAGACTGCTCGCGCCAAGGCGCTCTTTTGTCATTTCTCCCCAGCGTTGGAGAGCGCTTGAGCGTTGTCTTGGTTTGGAACACACGCGATTGGTGATTTTGGGTGATGTTTGCTCGAAGACGCGCCATCGGAAGCCATGCGCGCCGAGGCGCGCTGTGGGGCAGATTCAAGCAGCCAAGCGCGAGCGAGGAAAAACGATGTTGAGTGAGAAAAAGGTGACAAATCAGGTATAATGCATTACTAGCATCGATTATAAATTACTCTCTAGCTTTCATTCCACATCGCTCGCTCAGTTATGATAGTGCGCTATTTGCTTCAATCCGTATCGATGTCATTTGAGAACTTCTTCCCGGCAACTTCTTCGACTTCTTCAACTTCTTCCACTGGCGCTGGCGCCGGTGCAACTTCCACAGCTTTCTCAACTTTCTTCTTATCCTCTCGCGGTGGTTTAGGGGCCATGCGCGCGGCGGCATTCTCGAAATCAAGCGCCGCTTGCGTCGTCAGCGGGTCGGAGAACATCTCCGCGGCCACTTTTTCGCTAATCGTGAATGTATCGCACCCTTTCGCGGCAAGCTTCGATAGCTCCGCAGCAGTTCTCACGCTCGCCACGAGTATTCTCATATCGCTTTCTAAAGCATCGACGGTTTCTTGCATGGCGATGATTGTGCCCATACCATCGCGGCCGGCGTCGTTCATTCGCCCCAAATACGGCGCCACGTAGTTCGCCCCGATCGCCGCCGCGACGAGCACTTGATGCGGTGCATACGCCGCCGTTATCGTCACTCGCACTCCGTCCGAAACCAGCGCGTTTGCAGCCTTAATACCCTCTAAAGTCGCCGGTACTTTAACCACGATCGCATCTGGGTCTCGTTTCGCCAACGCGATCCCATTCTTCCACATCTCATCGCTATCCGCCCCCCACGTTTGCACTTGAAACTCCACCACTGAATCAAACTCAAGCGCATTTCGCGCTAACTCACTCAAAGACTCCACGCTGCATTCCACGCCGTCGCGTTCCAAGATCGCCGGGTTCGTCGTCACCCCGACGAACAGCCCCGTCGGCAACCACGCGTTCCACGTCTCCTCGCTCGCGCTGTCCAAGAACAAGCACAGATTTCCGCGGTAATCCACTTCATCGACGTCGTACGTCTCCACCGATGCCTTCACGCGCGCGCGCGCGCGCGAGCGTCCTACGCGCGCGCTCGCGTTCAAACGCTCCACCACCCGCGCGCTCGTTCGTCCTCCAGCGCCGCGCGCGCTCGCGCTCTCGCGCGTTCGTCTCGCCCTCGCGCGCTCGTGCGCGTGCGAAATCGCCGACGACGAACGAGCGAGCATGGCGAACGGAACAACGCGCGTGGAGGTGTGACTGCCGCCGCGGAGCGCGCGCGCTCGAGCTCGGCGAGCGTCACACCTGAACGCCAGAATCGCGCGCACGTCCCTCGCCGTGTCTCTCTCTCGCGCGCGCGATGTCGTCGGTGATTAAGAATGTCCCGAACATAATCGGCATGCGCTACCGGTTGATCGACGCGAGTGGGGAGGTTTTGGGACGTTTGGCGTCGCGCGTCGCGCGCGCGCTGCAAGGGAAAGACAAGCCCACGTACGTCCCCGGTATGGGAAGCGGGGACGTCATCGTCGTCGTGAACGCGGGAGACGTGACGCTGACGGGGAAGAAGATGCGGGATAAGGTGTACGTGCGACACACCGGGTACGTCGGGGGATTGGTGAAACGAACGGCGCGAGAGATGTTTGAACGAGATCCGACGTGGGTTTTTAGAACCGCCGTGGAACGAATGTTACCGAGGAATGTGCACGCGAAAGAGACGATGAGAAAGTTGAGAGTTTTTCCCGGGCGAGAACACTCTTTCGATGAGTCGAGATTGGTACGCATGGAGCTTGAGCCGCGGGTTTTGACGAACCCGCCAGACGCGCGCATTCCAGAGGGGATGTTGCCGTTCAATCCAGAGGCGTTCGCGAAACGAGTGGCGCTGTCGGAAAAATCAGCCGCGGCGAGAGCGGCGACGGCATTCAAGAGGTCGTGAGATGTTCGAGTTGAGGAGCGGCGAGTTACGTTCAAAGAGTTTACTCGTAAGCGATCCTCTTGATTTTCCTTGAAACAAAGGCACCCCCCCGTCGCTTGGATGCGTAGAGGACGATAGATTCTTATAATTAGTTCGTGTGTGTATTATTAAAGAGATTTGAAAACCAAATATCGAAACACTCGCTGAGGTGGACCCGTCGCAAGCTGACGGATGAGTGAGCACCGTCACCCTGATCCGCTAATAACGACGCATCGCACTTGGAAACGTAACGTAATGGACAAGAAGATTGCTTTAGACCAAACCAGCCTTCTTGGCGTCGAACTTGCCGCCGTCGATCATCATGTCTTCGTTAGACATGCGACCGATGGTCACGAGCATCGTGATCCACAGCATCAAGTACGCGACGGAGATGACAACGAAACCCTTCCACATGTCTTGGATAGCGTTCGCAGTGTCATAGCAGCCTTCGTTGATGGATAGGAACATGTTCGTGATGAAATCGCATCTGAGAATGCCCTCGAATGTCGGAATGATGTCGTTGACCTTATTAAGATCCGCGAGGTCTTTTCTCATCTTCGTCGCGTTTACTCCGGTGAGGTTCCCGTACACCGCATCGGTGCTTAAGCTCGGGTCGCTGATCAAGTACTTGTTCTTCTGACGCACGCTGTTAGTTGCAGTCATCGTGTAGTTGGTGTAACCTCCGCCTGTAACGCAGTTGCCTAGCAACTTATCCCAAACCGGGTACGCGGTGGTAACGCCGCTGAGCACGCCGTTGGCGTGCGCCTCGCACACATAGTTGGTGTACGTGTCATTCCAAAACGGAGACGTGGTCGTGCCAGCGGTGACTTGAGGCGTACTGCCGCATAGACTGGCGATGGTTTGAGCTTGGTAAGGCACACAAATGTAGTCTTTCATCCTGCCCGAGTTAAAACCGTTGAAGGTGTGCACTTGGGTGTTGACGTCGCTCACGATGTTGGAGACCATTTGACGGAATTCGTTGCCGAACTTCACGACATCGGACTCTGCCGGGCACGGAATGTCTTTGGAGAGGTCAACCAATTTCGGGTTGATGACATATTGCGTCCCGGTGTAGCAGAAATCTTCAAGAAGCACGCCGATCGCGGACAAGACGCCGACAACGATCCAGCACAAAATCAAGATGAGAGACGTGATGATGGAGAAAAAGATGAGAATGCGCCAGAAGTTCAGAACAGAGAGCACCATCGTGATGAAGGCGACCCCGAGGAGGACACCAGACAGGATATCCGCACCGAGTTGAATCTGATCAACGTATTTCTCGATGAGGTCTCTCGTGTCGGTGATTTGTTCTTTCACCGTAGTCGCGGCGTCGCTCAAATCCGTCAATCCGCTGGTCACGTCGGCGTCTTGATTCGTCAAGTTACCGATAGTCTCCGCAATATATGTCACATCGTCCACTAAAGCACTCGTGGAGTTCACCAAACCGTCAGAGATTTTCAGCACGCCCTTGGTGAGGTCGGGGGAACGAATGTAAATCATCAGGCACCCCGCGGCGGCCATGATGACAAACGCGAGTTGGATCCCCTTGGCGATATGCAGCGCCTTTCGCGTATACGGCTGCGGGCGGAAGCAGCAGTTGCACAACCCGCAGCATTTGCAGCACGCCGAAAGCAAATAGAAAATCAAGACCAAGATCATCGAGAGCAACAACAGCACCGCGATGACCAACCCGGGCATCGCTTGCGAAGCCAAGCTCAAGCCGTAATCTTCGTTCAGAACCATTTGCCCCTCATACTTTTCTTGCGTTTGCGGATTCACGCGCGGGAGCCCGGTGAACGGGTCCGGCAGCGTCGACGTCTCCCCATTCACAAAGTAAATTGTATTTTCATACTCCCACGTGAAGTGATTACACGCCACCTGGTTCCGGTAGCACGTCCCGGTACCCACAGGGCAATCATAATCCGGCCCAAACGTCGTTTGCGTCGGCGAACACGCCACCAAATTCGTCGTCGTCGGTTCCACTGTCACGTTCGTCACCGGCACCGCCGCGTGCGCCGTCGACGCGACGACGCACGCCGCGATCGCGAACGCCAGCGCGAGCGCGCCGCGCGCGCGCGAGCGACCCATCATCTTCCCCCGATCGCGTTCGCCCTTCGTTCGCTCGTTCGCTCGCGTGCGTCGCGCGCGTCGTCGGAACACTCTCGTTCGCGCGTTCACTCTCGAACGCCAATCGCGCGCGTCGCACTGTGCGCGCGCGAGCGAGGGAGAATTCATTCATCATTCATTCGCCGATCGATCGCGCGAATGCGGACTTGTCGGTCGGTCGGACAAGTCCGTCCTCGCCGTCCGTTCCCTCACGCGCCTCGCGCGCCTCACGTCGTCGTCGTCGTCGTCGTCGTCGTCGTAGTGCGCGCGAACGAACGCCATCGCGCGACGTCGACGTGGACGTCCGAAGGCTAAACCTCGAACGTCGACGTCGACGTCGCGATCGCGCTCGACGTCGCGATAACGCTCCATCGCGATAACGCTCGCGCGGGCGAAAACGCGTGACGCGTGACGCGTGACGCGCGGCGCTCGTAGGGGGGGTGGTGACGACACGCGAATCGTCAATCGACGACCCTTGATGGGGTGCCTGGGGGGATGGTGACGAGTCAGATGACTCGACGTCGGAACTCGATCGACGTCGATCCGTCAGTCGTGTCCGCGGACGACGGCCGTGTCGTCCGTCGTCTTGAGCGTCGGTTCACATCGCACGTCGAACGACGTCGAGCGCGCGAAGGCGAAGGCGAATGATGGATTACAACATTAAAGAGATTCGATGTCGACGTCGCGCGCGCGTGCGTGAGGGTAGAGTGGTGGGGCGCGCGCGA
>Ga0222712_10004728_pt1 | contig 14111 bp, 12 predicted proteins | sample C33_657DmetaG_FD_165043 | JGI IMG/M metagenome (GOLD analysis project Ga0222712, IMG submission 165043) | Estuarine water microbial communities from San Francisco Bay, California, United States - C33_657D | ecosystem: Environmental > Aquatic > Marine > Unclassified | place: USA: California... | reverse complement strand
TTACAAAAAAAATACCCTAATGGTGAAATAAACCTAGCGGATGGTACTATTTCTTATGAATCCTAAAATAAATTTGGTAGATTAAGAAAAATTTTGTATATTTGATATTATTTTTAGAATGAAAACACAAAGAAAAAAGTTACTTTACATCTGTCCCCATTTATCAACAGGAGGACAACCCCAATACACTTATAAACAAATCGAACATTTTGTTAATGATTTCGATATTGAAGTGGTTGAAATAAACAATAGCGGCGGTGATGCGTTTGTTGTTCAAAAAAATAGAATAAAAAAATTAGCGGTAGTTCATACACTGGGAGATGATAAGTCTAAAATATTGGATGTAATTGAAAAATTTAATCCAGATATTATACACTTTCAAGAAATACCACAGTTTGATTTACCAACTTATGTATTGGATAGTATCTTTACAAAGGATAGGTCTTATTTTATTTTAGCAACAACACATGGTTCGTTTACAACACCATCTGAAATTATATATCAACCAGACCGTTATGTTTTGGTTTCCGAATGGAGTAAACAAAAGTTTGATGAAGCGAATTTAGGAGTTGAAACTACTCTATGGGAATATCCTATTAGTGAATATGTTTTTGATAAACAAATTGCAAAACAACAATTGGGATTGGATTCCGAATGGAAACATGTTTTAATGGTTGGATTATTTTCTCCTGGTAAAAATCAAGGTGAAATATTTTCAATAGCTAGACAATTAGAAAAGTATAAAATTAAGTTTCACTTTGTTGGAAACCAAGCTATGAATTATGAACATTACTGGTTACCTTTAATGAAACATAAACCTGAAAATTGTGTAATATGGGGAGAGCGTGATGATGTTGATACATTCTACGCAGCATCTGACCTTTTTTATTTTTCATCTGTGTTGGAATTAAATCCACTTTCTATAAAAGAAGCGCTATCGTATAAATTACCATGTATCTTTAGAAATTTACATACATATTTGGATACATACGATAATAATCCATTGGTAACTTATATCAACGATGATTTAAAACTTACCAAAAGAATTATTTTAGAAAAATTACAACCTGAATTTAATGAAATTCCTGGTTGGTTTGCATATAGAGAACTTTATGATGAGGTTGTAGAAAATGCGGGAAATGATGACGTGTTTGTAGAAGTAGGTGCATGGTTTGGTAAATCAACAAATTATTTAGCAAAAAAAATTAGAGAATCTAAAAAGAATATAAAGTTCACAACGGTAGATACTTGGAAAGGAACTGATGATGAAGATATACACCAAACAATCGTTGGTTCGTTTAATGGTGATATCTTTTATGAATTTATTGATAACACAATATTATCAGATAACTATGATAATATTAATATGATTAAAGATACTTCTAAAAATGCATCTAATCAATTTGCAAATGGAAGTATAGATTATATAATGTTAGATGCCGGTCATAGTTACGATGCATTAAAAGAAGATTTACAATTTTGGTATAATAAAGTTAAACCAGGTGGAATTGTAAGTGGTGATGATTATGGTGTATTTCACGGAGTTACACAAGCGGCAAATGAATTTTTTTATGGGCAATTTAAAGAAGGATTTCGTTCATTTATTCGTAGAAAACCAAAAATACAAGTTAGACACCTATTGACTAGACCAGATGATGTTAGAGAAAGAGTGAGTAGAGCATCTTTAAAACAATTATCAAAATATGGCATTGATTATCTACCAATGGTAAACAAACCATATGACCAAACCCCACCATCAGAACATTGTAAAAGACCAGAGCATATATCAGATAAACCTGGTAATTTTGGAAATGGATTGGGACCTCTAACTGGCAGACATTATGGGTGTTTTTCTGCTCATAGAAAAGCATTGGAAACAATGAGTGATGATTACGATTACACTTTGATATTTGAAGCAGATGCATTTATTTATACGGGTTTAGAAGAATTTGTGGATATAGTAAATAAGGCGTGTTTTATATCGGAGAGAGATGATGTTTACTATGTTGGATTGGCAAATAATAGTTCTAGAAATAAAGAAAAGGTTGATGAACTATTCAGTAAAACTGCAGCAAATCAAGATTTAGCACATGCATATTTAATACCAAACCGAACTAAACAATGGTGGATTGATAGGTTTAATGATACACCGTGGGAAGGATTCGATTTATGGCTTACTGATGTATTTTACAAAGAACCAAAGCTTAGATATACAACAAATAAAGTATATTGTAAACAATCCGAAGGATATTCTCTTATAGACCAAACAGTAAAAACTTGGAGTTAATGATTTACGATAATCTTAAAAAAAATAATAAAAGCATTAGGGAAATAAATAACAATGTACTTATACATTTTATTAACGGTCCCTTTGTAGAAATTAAAGGACCAAAAAAAGCAAATTATAAAGTTGATTTTATTAATAATAAAACCGGTCAAATTTGCTATACAACAAGTATAGATAATAATTGTTGGTGTAGATGTAGTATTCAATATTTTATTGAATGGAAAATTGTTATTTACGAAAATGGTGTAGAATGGTATAGCATGGTATTTAACGCCGAAGGTAAGAGAGTTTATATTGCAATGGATTCAAAAGCATTGGGAGATAGTTTAGCTTGGATACCTTATGTACAAGAATTTAAAAAGCAGCATAAATGTGAAGTAATAGTATCTACCTTTATGAACGATATGTTTTTAGGAGAATATCCTGATATTGAGTTTGTACAACCTGGTACACCTGTTCCTAATTTATATGCGATGTATTCGGTTGGACTATTTTATAATGAAAATGGTTCGGTAAATGGATTCAAAAATCCAGTAGACCCAAAATCGGTAACAATGCAAAAAATGTGTTCTGATATACTTGGGTTGGAATTTAAAGAAATAAAACCAAAGGTAAAACAAAGACCTGTAAAAATAGATAATGATGTTAAACAGGTGTGTATTGCAACTTATGGTACTGCACAATCTAAATTTTGGAATAATCCTACCGGTTGGCAAGAAGTAGTTGATTGGTTGATTGGTAGAGGGTATTTGGTAAAATTACTTTCTAAAGAAGGTGATAACTATATGGGTAATAAATTACCAATAGGAGTAATACATCATCCAAACGGTCCAATTGAATTGGTAATGGATGAAATGAAAAAATCAAAAGCATTTATTGGTATCGGAAGTGGTTTAAGTTGGTTAAGTTGGGCATTGGATGTACCTACGGTATTGATTAGTGGATTCTCTTATAGATGGGCGGAGATGGAAGATTGTATTAGAATTGGCGCACCACAAGGAAAATGTGAAGGATGTTTTAATAGAGTTAAATTGGATGCCGGTGATTGGAATTGGTGTCCTGACCATAAGGGTACTGAAAGACAATTTGAATGTACTAAAACAATTACATCTGAAATGGTAATAAAAGAATTAGAAAAATTCTTATAATGAAAAAAGTTTGGATTAACGGTTGTTTTGATATTTTACACTACGGTCATTTTAAACTAATTGAATATGCAAAATCATTAGGTGACCAATTGGTTATTGGTATTGATTCCGATGCTAGAGTAAAACAACTAAAAGGAAATAATAGACCTTTTCATACCGAAGGTCAAAGGGTATTTAATTTAATGCAAATAGAAGGTGTTGATATTGTTGTAGTATTTGGAACTGATGACCAATTAGAAGAACAAATTAAAAGATACAATCCTGATTTTTTTGTAATCGGTGATGAGTATAACGATAAAAGAATAATAGGTAAAGAGTTTGCCAAAGAAATCAAATACTTTGAAAAAATAGAAGGATTTAGTACTTCAAATTTAATGCATAATGCGTAAGTATAAAGTTTTAGTTATTGGAGAGGTTTGTACTGATATCTTTCGCTATGGTATAACAAGTAGAAAATCTCCAGAAGGAAATGGGCCAGTTTTTTTACCAATAGATGAATTAAAAGTTTGGAGCAGAGGAATGGCGGGCAACACAGCATCTAATTTAGAAGCTATGGGTCTGGATGTTGATACATATTTTGATAAAGGTAATATTACTAAAACACGGTATGTAAACAAAGATACAAATGAATTATATTTGCGAGTTGATGAAAATGATACTACAAATAGAATCAATATCTACGATTTGCCGGATTTGGTAAAATATGATGCGGTTGTTATATCGGATTATTGTAAGGGATTCCTAACCAAAGCAGATATTGATAAGATAGCATCTATGGCTAAATTTACAATAGTGGATACCAAAAAGCATTTGGGCGATTGGTGTAAAAACATATCCTTTATAAAAATAAACAGATTTGAAGCCCAAAATAATGATTCTATTATTAGAGATACTGATTGGCTATATAATAAATGTATTATCACATTAGATGGTAGAGGAGCAAGTTATAGAGGTAAGATAATTGGAACTAAAAAAATTGAAAATGCCGATGTTAGTGGGGCGGGGGATACGTTTGTAGCTGGATTTGTATCCAGGTATTTGGATTCTAATAATGTAGAAGAATCTATTGATTGGGCTAATTATTGTGCCGGAGAAGTTGTAAAAGAAAAAGGAGTTTCGGTATTTAAAAAATAAAAAACAATATACTTATATATACAAAACAATAAAAAACAAACTTATGAGTGAATTAGATAACATTCCACAAAAACAAAGTATTGAGATTGAATCTGTAAAAATAGATGATTCTGTTAAAGAAAAGTTAGAACAACTTAATCAAAAACAAAACATCTTTATAAACGATTTCGGTCAAATATATCTTAGAAAAAAAGAAATACAAGCTGAACTTGTTAAACTTGATGAAGTTCTTGCAAAATCAGAGGTTGAGTTTCAATTGATAACTGAAGAAATCAAGCAAACAATTGATGAACTGGATGAAAAATATCCACAAATGAGAATTAACCTTAAAGAAGGTATTATTCAATATCAACCAGGTGCACCTACTAGAAAGCAACTAGCTGAACAACAAGGTGGATTGGCGTAATAATTTTGCAAAACAATAATCTCCAATATTTATATGATATGAAGGGATTAGCAAAATTTTTAGTAGAAACAATATTGGGAGAAGCGGCAGGGATGGACAAAGTAGTTGTTGTCTATTCTGGCCGCTTTCAACCATTTCATAAAGGTCACTACGCAACGTATGACCATTTAGTTAAGAAATTCGGAAAAGATAGTGTTTATATAGGAACATCTAATTCAACCGATTCAAAAAAATCTCCATTCAATTTTAAGGAAAAAAAAGTAATAATGACACAAATGTTTGGTATTCCATCAAACAAAATTGTGAACGTTAAAAATCCTTATGCTCCAGAAGAAATACTTAATAAGTTTGATTCAGATACTACCGGATTTATAACCGTAGTGGGTGAAAAGGATGCATCTCGTTTAAGTGGAAAATATTTTAAACCATATAAAAACAAAGTAGATACTGGTTATTTAGATAGAGGATATGTGTATGCGGCACCTGCTCAACCAAATCCGATTAGCGGTACTGATGTTCGTTATTGGTTAAGCGCAGGAAATGCAGCAGATAGAAAGAAAGGATTCTTAAAAGCTTATCCTAAATTTGATGATAACATATTCAAATTAATTACTCTTAAACTTAAATCACTTAAAGAATATATTAACGAAGAAATTAAGCTAAACGTAAAGGTTGGTGATACTTTGTTGATGGGTAAATTTAAAAACAAAAAAGTAGTTGTTAAGAATATAGGAACTGATGAATGGGGAATGCCAACAATCAATGGTAAGAAAGCAGTAACATTTAGAATTCCTAAAAAGGAAGAATTAAAAGAAGTATCTGTTCAAAATTCAAATAATGTAGAAAGAATTGAAACTGATGATGGTACTGGTCCTTTTGCATCATCTTGGAAACAATATCACAATCAAGCTGATGTTAGAGCTGAAAAAATTGGACATGCTGTTGTTGCTAGAGCGGATGATTTAAAAAAAGAAAAATCTTTGGTTAATTATAAAGAAATGGACCCACGAAATCAGGTTACAAACTTCCCAATTATGCAAGAGCCAAAGAATACCGATTCAATAGGAAAGTTTACTGCAAAAAGAGCTTATACAAACTGGTTAGGTGATGCATTGGAAGCGGTTAAAGATTTAGGATGGGAAGAAATATTAACAACGAAAGAAAAAGAACAAAGAAAGCAGGCAGAAATGGATGGTAAAGATAATATAAAAGTTGTTAAAGAAGGATTGATATCAGAAGATGAAATAAATCAGATTGTTGATGAAATTATGAGTGAGATGGGACTTGGTGGTGGAGCCGGTATTGGTTTAAGTCTACCTGGTGGATATATTAATGGAGCACCAAATCCAAAAGATGTTAAGAAATTAAAATCTAAATTGGATGGCGATGATAGTGAGGAATATACAAAAGTAAAAGAAGACCAGATACCGGGAGGTTTGGCAAAGGGTATGACCTTAAAAGATATAGCTAAACATCATAATATTAGTCCACAAACTTTAAAGAACGAATTTATAAAAGGATATGCGGTTGAAAGAGAACATACAACTGATGTGAATATAGCAAAAGAAATTGCATTAGACCATCTTTACGAAGACCCAAATTATTATAGTAAACTTTCTAAAATTGAAACTCCATTTAACGAAGGAGTAAAAGAATTAGAAAGAGAAAGAGATAGATTATTTCTTAAAGCACTTAAAATGATGCCAAATTCACCTGCTCAATTAAAAGTAAGAGCAGAGTTAGATAAAATAATGGCACAACTTAAAAAAATTAAAAAAGAATCTTTAAGTGAGGGTTTAATTTTAGAAGGTGGTGCGTATGGACATATGGCACATCCATTTGATATTGAAATGGGTTTAACATTTGGAGACCTTAAACAAATTGTAGTAAGAGCATTAAATGGTGATTTAGAATTAGCAAGAGAAAAGACCGATGGACAAGCATTAGCAGTTAGTTGGGTAAATGGTAGATTAGTTGCGGCTCGTAATAAATCACACCTAAAGAACAAAGGTGAAGGTGCTATGACAATAGGACAAGTAGCTGCTAAATTTGCCGGTAGAGGTGGATTAACCGATGCTTACAACTTCGCTATGAAAGATTTATCTGCAGCAATTGCAGCCCTATCTGAACCACAGCGTAAAAAGATATTTAAGGATGGCAGTTCGTTTATGAATTTGGAAGTAATATACCCAACGTCTGTAAACGTAATCCCCTACAATCAACCGCTATTAGTGTTTCATGGTACTTTTGATTACGATGTGGATGGTACTATCGTAGGTGAGAATCAACAAGCGGCAACTATATTAGGCGGTATGATTAAGCAAGTAAATGCGCACGTACAATCTAAATACACAATTCAAGGACCACCGATGAATAAGTTACCTAAATCGGAACATCTTTCTAAATTACAAGGAAAGTATATTTCTATGATTAATAAACTTCAATCTGAATTTACATTAAGTGATTCAGATGGAGTAGCGGATTATCATCAAGCATGGTGGACTAAATTCGTAGAAAAGAATGCAAAAAAATTAGATACACAAGAAAAAATAGGATTAGTTAAGAGATGGGCTTTTGGTGACAAGAGTTTCCGTATTAACACAATACAAGATACTAAATTAAGAGCTTGGGCTGAACAAACTGATAAACAAGACCAACAAAAGATATCAAAGCAAAATCTAATGAGATTCGAGGAGATATTTTTAGGAGTTGGTGCAGATGTATTATCATTTATGAGTTCAGTACTTACAGCAAATCCTGATAGTGCTAAAAGACAAATGGTAGCTCGTTTGGAATCTACAATTCAACAAGTAAAAGCAAGTGGTGACCCTAAAAAGATTGCAAAATTAAAATTAGAGTTAGAACGTTTAAATGCTTTGGGTGGATTTGATAAGATTGTACCAAACGAAGGTATTGTATTCGTATATGGTGGCAACACTTACAAATTAACAGGAGCATTTGCACCTCTAAATCAAATTTTAGGAATATTTTTTGATTCTTAATCGTTTTTTGAATTTTGATATACTTATATATACAAATATATCGTAAGTAATATGGCAAGAGAATTCAATAAAAAATTCATGCATCCAACCCGAAAAAAGTTGGTAGATATGGTTTTAACGGGTGGAGAGTATGAAAAGGAAACGCAAATCTCATTTGCAGGAGCAGATAAGAAGAAAGTAAAAAGAAAAGTTGGTGAAAGATGGACCGATGATACTGGTAGGTCTTGGGAACAACATGCTGCAGGTAAAATAGAAGTTTCGGAATTGGGTGATATTATGGCTGAGACTAGAGCCTATTTAGATAAATTAAATAGTTGTAAATCCGAAGATTGTAAAACAATCAAAATAGGTAGAGTTGATAAAAAATTAATATCCAAAACAGGATATTGTATAACTTGTCTGGCAAAAAAAGAAAGAATAATCAAAACTGATGGGTTGTGGGAAGCATATGAAGATTATAAGATATACTCTAATATGATTGCATACGGTAACGATGTAATTGCACAATTCAAACAGGCTTATAATGATGCTAAACAAACATACGAAGTAATTCAAGAAGATGGAAAAATTGAAACTTGGAGTATGGAAAGAGATGTTGATGAACTTAAAGCAGAAATACTTTTAGATATTGTTAATTTTGAAAAAGAAGTTGAACAGGCTACAAAATTAAGAAATGAGGCTTACGAAAAATTAAAAGATAAAAATTACGATTTAGTAAGAACTATTAACGATTAATATGAGTACTGGAATTACACAAAAGAAATCCCTAAAGGATATAATAGCAGATGAATACAAAAAGTGTGCGGTAGACCCGATTCACTTTATGAAAAAGTATTGTATGATTCAGCATCCGGTTAGAGGTAAGATACCGTTTCACCTTTTTCCATTTCAGGAACAAACTCTAACACAATTTAAAGATAACCGATTTAATATAGTATTGAAATCACGTCAAACTGGTATATCAACACTTTCAGCTGGATATGCACTTTGGAAGATGATATTCAATACCGATTTCAATGTGTTGGTAATTGCAACAAAACAAGATGTAGCAAAAAACCTAGTAACTAAAGTAAGGGTAATGCACGATTTATTACCAAGTTGGTTAAAGGGTGGTTCTTTGGAAGATAACAAACTTTCCCTTCGTTTAAATAATGGTTCTCAAATTAAAGCTATTGCGAGCTCACCTGATGCAGGACGTTCTGAAGCCTTATCACTTCTTATATTTGATGAGGCTGCATTTATTGATGATATTGATGAGATTTGGGTGGCAGCTCAATCTACATTATCAACGGGTGGTAGTTGTATTGCACTTTCTACTCCTAATGGTGTGGGTAACTGGTTCCACAAAACTTGGTTAGATGCCGAAGAAGGAACAAATCCATTTAATACAATACGATTGCATTGGACAGTGCATCCTGAAAGAGACCAGAGTTGGAGAGATGAACAACAAAGATTATTGGGTGCTAAAAAAGCAGCACAAGAATGTGATTGTGACTTCGTATCTTCGGGTGATACTGTAATTGATCCAGAATTATTGATGTTTTATAAAGAAACATATTGCCAAACTCCAATTGAAAAAACTGGATTTGATGGAAATCTTTGGAGATGGGAATACCCTAATCCAAATTCATCTTATATGGTTGTAGCGGACGTTGCGAGAGGTGATGGTGCTGACTTTTCCGGATGCCATGTAATAGATATACAAAATGCAACACAAGTTGCAGAATATAAAGGAAAAATTGAAACAAAAGATTTTGGAAACTTTTTAGTAAATCTTTCAACCGAATATAACGATGCGTTACTTGTTGTGGAAAACTCAAATATTGGTTGGGCATGTATCCAACAATGTATAGATAGAGATTATAAAAACTTATTCTATATGAGTAAGGATTTAAAATATGTTGACGTAGAACAACAGATGAAAAATAAATACCGAGCAGACGAAAGACAAATGGTAGCGGGATTCTCAACCACATCTAAAACTAGGCCTTTAATTATTTCTAAATTAGATGAATATTTTAGAGAAAAATCAGTAACAATCCGCTCTAATCGTTTAATTGATGAATTATTTACTTTTATATTCATTAATGGTAGAGCAGAAGCTATGAAGGGTTATAACGATGACCTTACAATGGCATTATCAATTGGCTTATGGGTAAGGGACACTGCACTTCGTTTAAGACAAGAAGGTATTGACCTTACAAAGAGAACTTTGGGTGGTATTTCATCAAATATGCAGCATGCTGGTGTTTATGGACCATCTGATAGAAATGATAATCCTTGGAGAATGAAAATTGGTGATGATTTTGAGGATTTATCACAATGGTTATAAATTGTAGGGTTTTGATAATTTCAGATATTTATGATATATGTCAAAATAGAAAAAGGAGACCAAAATGATTAAATTAACAAATATCCTAAAAGAAGATGAATATGTAGATAAAGCATATTCAAAAGGAGACCAACCGGCTGATAATCCAATTGATGATTATGATGAATTGGATGTTGAGCAAGAAGATATGGATGATTTTATAAATTATCTTAAATCTTACTCAAATCAATTAGAAGAAGCTAATTGCAATTGTGTTTATGAAGCGGAATACCAAGGTAGAGAAGTGAAATTGGGTAAACCAATGGCAGGTGATGTAAAAAAGTTTAAGGTATATGTTAAAAATCCTAAAACTGGTAAAGTTATTAAAGTAAACTTTGGACAGAAGGGAGTAAAAATTAAGAAAAATAATCCTGGTAGAAGGGCTAATTTTAGAGCAAGACACAATTGTGATAATCCTGGTCCAAGAACAAAAGCAAGATATTGGTCTTGTAGAAAATGGTAAAATAAATTATGGCAGAACAATTTCAAGACGATAGGAGTTTCTTTGGGAGACTAAAAAAACTATTTTCAACCAATGCAATCGTAACCGTTGATAAAGATGGTAAACGTAAAGTGGTTGATATTGAAGACCGTCAATCAAATACAAACTTTGTAAATTTAAGAGATAGATACACAAAGTTACAAAGGTCTTATTTTGAAACTCATCAGGGTGCACAATCAATGGCATATCATCAAGTTCGTAGAGAACTTTTTAGAGATTATGATGCTATGGATATGGACCCAATCATTGGTTCTGCTTTAGATATATATGCGGATGAGAGTACAACAAAGAACGAATATGGTGATGTACTTCAAATTAAATCCACAAATGAGAATGTAAGAGAAATGCTTCACAATTTATTCTATGATATAATGAATGTGGAGTTTAACTTATGGCCTTGGATTAGAAACTTAGTAAAATACGGAGATGCGTTCTTAGCATTGGAAATCCTACCTGGTAAAGGTATTATCAACGTAGCACCTCACTCAACATATAATGTAGAGAGATTAGAAGGTACTGACCCAAACAATCCTGATTATGTAAAATATAAGATTGAATTGGATAGATTTGGTAAAAAAGAATATGAGCAATATGAGATGGCTCATTTTAGAATGTTATCGGATACTAACTTCCTTCCTTATGGTAAATCAATGATTGAGGGTGCAAGAAGAATTTGGAAACAATTATCACTTATGGAAGATGCGATGTTAATCCATCGTATTATGAGAGCACCTGAAAAAAGAGTGTTCAAAATTGATATAGGTAACATCCCACCACAGGAAGTAGATAACTATATGCAAAAAATTATCAATAAAATGAAAAAAACTCCATTTGTTGATAAGAACACCGGAGACTACAACTTAAAATATAATATCCAAAACCTTACTGAAGATTTCTTCCTACCTGTACGTGGTAGTGATAGTGGTACTAATATTGATAACTTGGCAGGATTAGATTATGCAGCAATTGAAGATATTGATTATTTAAAACATAAATTATTTGCAGCGTTGAGAGTACCAAAAGCTTACTTATCATATGATGAGAATGTAAATGGTAAAGCTACTCTAGCTGCAGAAGATGTTCGTTTTGCAAGAACTATTGAAAGAATTCAAAGAACGGTTGTTAGTGAATTGGCAAAAATTGCAGTAGTTCATTTAGCATCAAATGGTATAGAAGATTCTGAAATGACAAATTTTGAATTGAGTTTGACAAACGCTTCTACAATCTATGAGCAAGAAAAAGTAAACTTATGGAGTGAGAAGGTTAGATTGGCATCTGATGCAAAAGCACTTAATATGTTATCATCTGATTGGGCATACCATAATATCTTTGGATTATCTCAGGATGAAATTGATATTGAAAGAGCTAAAGTAATTTTAGACCTTAAAGATAGATTCAGACATACATCTATTGAACAACAAGGACAAGACCCAGCAAATCCACCAGAACAACAAAATGTAGAAGAAGAAATTCAAAAGTTAAAAACTGAAATTGAATTGAATAGAAATGTGGGTAGACCTAGAGAAGGAAACACTTATGGTAAAGATAAACACCCATACGGCAGAGACCCATTGGGAGATAAGGAGAATCATAAGGAGAGAAAACGAGATGATAGATATTTAAATACAAACGCTAAGAAGTTAGCAAGAGAATATATAAACGGAATTTCATCAAAAAAGACGGTTTTAAATGAAAAATCGGATATGCTTGATGAAAAAAACCTATTAGATGATACAAAAATTTAATAAACATTAATTTGTTTATATTTATATGTGTTAGTTTATAGGGTAGAACAAATATAGGGTAAGTAAATGAAAAAAATTAAACATTCCAAGTTTAAGAATACTGGAGTGTTATTTGAGCTTTTAGTAAGACAAATAACATTGGAAGTTCTTAATGGCGATAAGACCGAAAACGCTAAAAAAATCGTAAAAGAGTTCTTTGCTCCAAATACGGAGTTAAATAAAGAACTACGTCTTTATGATATATTATTAAAGGAAAAATATAGTTCTGAAACAAAAGCAGATAGATTGGTAGAAACGGTATGTGATGCACATGCTAAATTGAACCAAAATACACTTTCTAAAGAAAAATTTAATCTTATTAAAGAAATTTCGGCAAAATTTGAAATTGAACAATTCCTATCATCCCCTATTTCTAACTATAAAGTACTAGCATCTATCTATAAAGTATTTGAATCCAAAAGAGCAGAAGGATATGATATTAAAGATATCTTTAATTCTAAAATTACCCTAATTGAAAACATTACCTCAAAGCCTGCTTTAAAAACTCAACCAACCGAAGATAAGAAGTTGATTGAAACCTATAAACAACAAGACAAAGACCTACGATTACTTACCTATAAGATTCTAGTAGAAACTTTCAACAAAAAATATACAAATTTAGATAATTCTCAAAAGAATTTGTTGAAAGAATATATAAACAACATCTCAAATACTACCAAATTCGTAGATTATGTTGGAAAAGAATTACCAAATATAATTGCAGAATTAAATAGTATTAAATCAAAACTAAAAGATAAAGTTACACAAATTAAATTATCAGAAACTATTTCCGTTTTAGAAAAAATGAAAATTGGAAAAAGTGTATCTGATGGACAAGTTTCATCTATTATGCTTTCTTATGAGCTAATTAAAGAACTTAAATCTAAAGTAAAATAATGGAAGCAAGATTAAAAGAAGCTATTCGTAAATACGTTAGAGAAAGAAACATTCAAAGAACATTGGATGAAATGAGTGTAACCGGAAACGTTGCAGGATATAATACTCCTGCTGCATTTGCTAAACCTGGACAAACTGCAAAGAAAAATAATAGATTAGCAAAAGTAACCGGTGGAACCGTAGTTGATAATTTAGAAGAAGGTGAAAAAGATTGGGCGTTGGGTGATGTACCAGCTAGTAAAGATGAGGCATTACCAATGAAACCAACTGCTGCAAAAGAAGTTGATAAAGCAAAAGTTGCAGATATTAGCGGAATGATTGTTGCAGAAAATAGATGGTTAGAATTGAAAAGAGAAGAATCTTCACCAAGAGCAAAAGTTGGTAGAGGAGTTTCTAATATACACAAACAACTTTCTGAAATAGAGAAGTTTGTTAATTGGTATTCTAAAATTAAGACTGAAAATGGACTTAAAAAAGAAGATTACTGGAAAAGAACAAATGCATCTTTATATAAAATCAGAGAAAGGTTAATGGGAATAACTGAAAAATTAAGAACTTTATAAGATGCCAGCACAATCAA
>Ga0222712_10004727_pt1 | contig 14113 bp, 7 predicted proteins | sample C33_657DmetaG_FD_165043 | JGI IMG/M metagenome (GOLD analysis project Ga0222712, IMG submission 165043) | Estuarine water microbial communities from San Francisco Bay, California, United States - C33_657D | ecosystem: Environmental > Aquatic > Marine > Unclassified | place: USA: California... | reverse complement strand
TTATTGTTCCAACCAGCAACCCTGACGTAGTACGTCGTACCGTTTGTTAAACCTGTTGCCGTGTACGACGTTGAGCCACCAGAACTCGTAAAGCTATAAGCACTCGCCCATGTTGGGTCGGTGCCCCAATACACCCGATACGTGTCACCGCCATGAGTAACAGCACCCCAGTTGAAAGTGATTTGACCATTACCCGCAGAAACAGTTCCCAACACCGGCGCCGCCGCCAAAGGAGTTACTGAACTAGAAGCACTCGACGCAGTTCCCTCACCCGCACTGTTGCTAGCTGTCACAGTAAACGTGTAAGCCACACCATTACCTAACCCTGTCACCACACAAGACAACGGCCCACTCGACCAACTACAACTCTGACCACCCGACGAAGTGACCGTGTACGAAGAAATAGTTGCCCCACCAGTAGACACAGGAGCGCTCCACGACACCGTCACCTGACCAGCACCACCAACACCCGACACACCAGTTGGCGCACCAGGCGTAGTTGCAGGAACAACGGCAGAAGACGCAGTGGAGTGCTGACCCGAACCAACCGTATTTGATGCGGTGACTCGGAAAACATAAGACGTGCCGTTGGTAAGGCCAGTCACCGTTGCAGACGTACTAGTTGACGTTCCATCGGCAAAGGTCGCCCACGTTGCGCCCGAGTTTGACGAGTACTCAACGACGTAATCGAGAATTCCCGAGCCGCCAACAGCAGATGGTGCCGACCATGTCAGAGAAACCGAGCCATTACCACTTGATCCCGAAACTGATGTTGGCATTCCGGGCACTGCCGCTGGCACTACTGCTTGCGATGCACTTGAAGGGTTTCCTTCGCCAACGCTGTTTGTTGCCGACACGGTGAAGGTGTACGACGTGCCATTGGCAAGGCCGAGAACATCACAACTCAACGGGCCACTTGCCCACATACAGGTGAACCCACCAGGGTTCGACGTTGCGGTGTAGCGCGTAATAGTTGCACCATTGCTTGCAGGTGCAACCCAGGAAATAGTTGCGAGTTCATCACCACGTTCGGCCGATACAGAAGTGGGCACACCCGGCACAGCGGCCGGCACTACCCCGGCTGACATCGCAGATGTTTCACCAAGACCCACCGCGTTCACTGCAACAATTTTGAAGTAGTACGTAGAACCATTCATGAGCCCCGTCACCGCAGCAGTCCTATTCGTAGAAACTGGTTCTGCGAACGTAACAAATGGCCCGACGGAGAACGCCGAGTACCACACTTCATAATCAGTAATTTCTGTTCCACCATTTTGAAGTGGCGCAGCCCACGACAAATTGACGCGACCATCACCCGAAGTTCCCACAACAGACATCGGAGCACTTGGTGTGGTGACCGGAATGGCAGGTGCAGAAGGTGCAGACTGTTCGCTCGTACCAGCACTATTTGTTGCCGACACGGCAAAGGTGTACGAACGACCATTCGTTAATCCGAGCACTGTGCATGAAGGCGAGGCGGCGCCGCCCGCAGGAACACTGAACGTACATGAGTGCACACCTGGCGTTGAGGTAACGAGATACGAGGTGATTGCGGCGCCACCATTGGAACTTGGCGCTGCCCAACTCACCGTTGCTTGAGCATTGCTTGCCACAACCGAAACAGATCGCGGTGCGCTTGGTGGGGAAACAGGCAAGGCATAGGTCATCACCTGACGAATACCTGTTTTTGATTGAGGCTGATACACGACAAGATGATGAGTACCTGGTTGCAACGATGCAGGAACTCTTCCCGACAAAGAGACCGACCCGGAAGCATCAGCCAATGCTGTGTCTAAGACCTCTGGTGTTGAAGCAACGATGAGCTGTACCCACTGTCGTGGAACAAGACCCGAATAACGAACCGCCACTTCATCGCCCGGCTGGAATGCCGATGACGCCCGCAATGGTTTCGCGGGATCCACAGTTGGCAATGTGTCGATATCACTCTCGCTCGGCGCAGCCGTTGGCGCCACTGGAACTGTTGTGGTGGTGGTTGGCGCAACTGTTGTTGTCGTGGTTGGAGCCATCGTTGTTGTAGGTATCGGTGCTGCGGTTGTTGTCGTTGTAGTTGGCGCCACAGTGGTCGTGGTTGTTGTTTCCACTGTTGCAGTCGACAAATCTGGCTCACCAGTGAACTCACGTGCATCTGGTGGAGGAAGACCCGCCTTCACTAACGGCGCGTCTAAAACTTCGGGCAACTGCGCACTTGTTTTTTGGTTCTCTAGTTGCCCCTGCTGACGCGTTGTGCTTTTCTCGCCATCATCGAATACCACAACGTGCTCAGTCTCTGATGGCGACACCTGAGTGAACACTTCATACTTCGCGCCCTCGGTGGCGCCATTGGCCGAACCCGTACGAACATCAATAGCTGGCGCATCTTCTGATGTTTTAAATTCCAGAGCCTCGCCCTCGTCGGTGGTGATGTTGACAGTAATTCCATCGCCCTCAGCACTCACCGTGTTGGCATTTCCAGCAGAGGAAGCAACAGAGTCTTGGTTGGAAAGAGTGAGCCCCACTTGCGGGTCGTCTACTGCAACTTGCGCATCTGAAATCTGAATTTCAACTGACGGCGACGTTGACTGTGCATCAATTTCAAAAATGGCTTGTGGAGTTACACCAACAACACGAGCCGTTGAACCAAGTCGGAGGGAAACACCCTTTCCACTCAGATTCGTAAAAACGAGGTAATCGGTAGGACCTTGCCTGTTTGCATCGGCAATATCGGGCCGAGGCGGAAGTGCAGACCGCAGTGGTCGCACCACACTCTCGCCCACCAATTCAGAACCTGCTGTCAGTTCACCATCTACAGACTGAATAGACCAGTCTGGTTTTGCCGAGCGAATGAGCAGCAACGATTTCTGCACACCAACTTTTTCTCCACAAAATGGACACGTGCCATCAATACGAGCCTGGAGAGGAGTGATGTCGATGTCGCCCGCGCCCCCCTGCCATACCTGTGGGTCAGACACCGGATCTGCTCCGGAAAATGAGAACTTCCAAGTTTCCTTTTGAAGATCAACTTCAACATGGCGATTCATTCCCGGCCAGTTCGAGTCGTACACCATGATATGCGCAATGTTCGCCGAGGGAAACTCGACAGCATAGGGAAGCACCGCATGCCCACCAGAGTCGGTGTAAACACCCAACGTAAACTTTGGTGCGCCAGTTTTAAGCGACTCCACTAGCGCAGAAACAATTTCTGACGGGCTCTTCTTCGCCCAAGTTTTTGTTGCCTCTTGAGTTTCATCAAGGAACTGCGTTGCAAATGCACGCATGATGGCATGTGTGAGTTCTTCTTGTTGTGCAAGTGTGATGGTCTTCGGCAACTCATTGCCAATGAAACGAGTAGAGGCAAGTACAGCGAGACCTTCACAGTGCCCCGACACACGAGCTTGGTTGACCATGCGAGCCCACGCGCGCGCCTCTGCAGACAATTCACATTCGCCACTTGACTGCACGCAAATATCGGGCCCCGAAGAGAACATCGTCGACATGTCATTTGCGTTAAATTCAGTTGGTGTAGCTGCAGCACCAAAGTTGGGAAAGGCAAAGCCATCTGGGTTTGGCTTTGCACCGCTATCCACTTCCCCTGCAGGTAGAGCAGCATTCTTTAGAGCTAGTGAATTATTCGATGCACCACCGCCGCCACCGCATGCAGCGAGGAGCACTGCAACCCCCAAAGCGGTCAAGCCACCCTTCACCACAGACCGAATATACATTCAGTGTAAATCTAGTAGTAAAAAGACCATATTTCAGGTCGGCGAGATCTTGAATATGTTGAAAAATAAGGCTTTCAACCACTATTGGGTGGCAATACTGGCGCGAAATTCGCCTTCAGCAATACGAGCTGCAATTTCGGGGTTTGGTTCGTTCAGGCGTTCCAGGGTCACCTCACGAATTTCACCGGTGAAGCGATACACGTGCGGGTAATTTCCTACCGGCGCGCCTGTGTCCATTCCGATGTCGAATGACTCTCCGCTCATCGAAAAAATAATGGGAACTGTGCGCTCAACGCGAACATGCGCAACTGCTTCCCCATCAACAAGTAACACGGCATCGCCACCAGCACCGAAGCCGCCGTCGTACACAAAGTCAATGACAACTTCATGCGTACCCGGTGTGAGCGGCACCGCAGAGCGTGCCACATAATGATTGTGGCCCATCCAGTTGTAGTGGTACACAGGGCAACCAGCATCGTCTAAATACAACGACCATCCCGCCATATTCCCACCTTGACATGCAATCACGCCGCGAACTCCCTCATTGCCAACCGCGATGTTTGCAGCAATACGGAAGGAACAGTTTTTTAAGTTCACTACAGAACGTTCCGGCATCCGAATGTGCGCCGAGGTGTAGGTGCATTTCTTCAAGCCACCCAAACTCTCTGGCGGCAAGACACGCATGCCCAATGAGGAAATTGGCTCGCGCAGCGGGTACACGTTGTGTTGACGTGCAACCTCATCAAACATCTCTCGCAATGCTTGTAATTTCTCTGGGTACTCAAGAGCTAGGTCGTTGCCTTGAGAAAAATCTTCTTGAATGTTGTAGAGCTCCCATTTTTCTTCTGGGCCGTTGAAGGGAAAAGAGCCGAATCTGTTCCAGGGCACTCGACCGTGGTAACACGAGGCAATCCAACCGTCGTGATACAACGCCCTATTGCCAAACATCTCAAAATATTGCGTTGTGCGCAGGCTCTTCGCCTGTGGCGCGTCGAAGGTATACAACATCGACACCCCATCGACGGGCAATTGTTCGAGACCATTCACGCATGTTGGCATTTCAATGCCTGCTGCCGCCAAAATTGTTGGCATCACATCGACCACGTGATGGAACTGAGTGCGCAAGGTGCCGGTGTCGGCAATACGGCTAGGCCAAGACAGTGCAATTGCGTTGCGAGTGCCACCAAAATGCGAAGCAACCTGTTTCATCCACTGAAATGGCGAATCGAGTGCCCACGCCCAGCCAACGTTGTAGTGGTTTTCGCATCGTGCAGTACCAAAGTCATCCATATGGTCGAGCAACCATTCAGGATCTTCAGGAATTCCATTTTGGAATGAAGGCGCACTCCATGCACCATGAATGGTTCCTTCAGCAGAAGCACCATTGTCGCCAGTGATGTAAATGAACAGCGTATTTTCCGCAATTCCGAGGTCTTCTACCGCATCAAGCAACCTGCCAATTTGTGCATCGGTATGAGCCAAGAAGCCTGCGAAGGTTTCCATCAACCTGCTAGCTACAGGTTTGTAGCGGTCGGGGTAATCGGCCCACGAAGGAATTTCTTCAGGACGTTGAGTAAGCAAAGTCTCTGGCGGAATAACGCCCGATTCCAACTGCCGCGCATAAATTTCCTCACGCAGCACGTCCCAACCACCGTCAAATTGACCTTTAAATTTGTCAATCCATTCCTTGCCCACATGATGCGGGCAATGCATCGCTCCGGTTGCTACATAAGTGAAAAAGGGCTTCTGAGGTTGCGAGCTTTTTTGCACTTGCATCCATGAAATCGCCTGATCAACGATGTCTTCGGTCATGTGATAGTCATCACGACCCTCGTAGGGCATCACCGGAGTGGTTTGGTCAAAAAGCGGTGGCTCCCACTGCGATGCCTCTGCATTGATGATTCCGTAGAAGCGTTCGAAACCCATTCCCGTCGGCCACCTGTCGAACGGGCCTGTCAGTGTTTGTTCCCACATTGGGGTGAGATGCCACTTCCCAAAACACGATGTGGAGTAGCCCGACAACTTCAGTATTTCAGCTACCGACGCAGCCTCTTTCGGTATGACGCTGTCGTAACCAGGAAATACGTTTGCCGCTTCAGGAATGCCGCCCATATGTACGGTGTGGTGGTTACGTCCTGTCAACATTGCTGCCCGTGTTGGCGAACACAAGGCGGTGGTATGAAATTGGTTGTAACGCAAGCCGTTCTTCGCTACTCGGTCTAATGCTGGCGTAGGAATTGGCCCGCCAAAGGTTCCACACGTACCGAAGCCCACGTCGTCGAGGAGCACGAGCACAATATTCGGTGCACCCGCAGGAGCTTGCGTGATGGGTATAGATGCGGGCTTCGACTCGGAAATAGTTGCGCCCATTTCACCGGCGTACGGCGGAGTTGCACGAGGCAACGATGAAGTCACGACGAAAAACCCTTATTTTCAATCGCTTTTCGGAACTTATCTATCGCGCCCACATCACCAGTTATCGATACAGAACCGTCTCCAACGAGGTCACTCCACAACGCCGAACCTTTCAACATTGCGTGCAATGTTTTCTCTGACATCACCACTGTGCTGTCGGGGTTCGCCCCTGTTGTAGGTACCGCCACCCCATTGCGCACATGCAAACCACAAACAGTATCGTCAATGCGAAATGCAATGTGATGATTCATGCCCTCAATCGCAGAAGGTTCAATGAGAACCCGCAAAGTTGCAATCAATTCTGCACTCGGTGTGGTGCGCAAAACCCCGCTGCTAAATGTATGACGCATAAACCGGTCCATTGGCATTGAGCCGTCGAGGTGCCTTGCGCGGGTAATAGCCCAGTTGCGAATATTCGCAGCAGGTGTGCGCTCAGCAATAGCGCGTAGGCAACTTGAAAGAAGTTTGCGGTCTGTATCTGTTGCTTCTTCTGAACGCGCCAGCCATGTTGCAAGCTCTGTAGCCCAACGAACATCGTCAGCATCAAGTGCGGCCTGCGCCTGGCGTGCTACTTCCTCACGCCCGCCAAAACCACCGATGAGTTTTCCGTATCTTTCCAGCGGCTCCACGGGAAAAAGATGCGATTCTTCGCCATCGAACCAACCACGAAGTCCAATAAATATCTGACGAAGATGATGCTCAACTACTCCGTAACGTTCAGAGGTGAGGTAGTCGTCGTCGTATAACGCAGGCAAAGAAATGCGCGAAGACATCTCATCCATCGTCCAACCCTTGTTAATTGCGCGCACCGATTGATCCCACATGTATTGCAATGAATCGCGATACCGCGTTGCCTTTTCGCGAATATTGTCTTTGCCCACCAATGCAGGCCCATGAGTTGCCACCATGTAACTGGGAGCCCATGAAATGATGTGGTCAATGCCCGGAATGAGCACCTGCGGGTCTCGATATTCCTCGCCTCGAATAGCGAACACGTTGAACACCGTTGGCCAAACAGTGTTATGAACGCAAGTTTCCAATTCTGGAAAATACATATTCACCGAGTCGTCGCAATCACTCGGTGAATGTTTCATTTCTACTTTCAACCCAGCAATAGTGAACGATGCGCTCTCCCCAACTGGGTGAGTCACAGGCAAATAACCTGGCGTAATGGTCTTAAATGCAGGGTTTCTGTACCAAAAACCGAGGCCCACGTTCACTAACCCATCTGGCCCATCGGCAGGCATAGCGACCCCAAACTGCTCCACAATGCCACGTGCGTAGGCCGGGGCAATTTCACCACTCGCCCGTGATTTGTTGTAAGCGATTTTCTCATGGCCATAAATGGGCAAAGGAGAAATATGGTTTGCTTCTTTAAATATCGCAGTGGTGCCCTCCACATAATGGAAGTGGCTATAAACGACTGCTGCAATAGGTGCATCGGTTATTTCGCGCAAACGACGCAACGCCTCTTGCATCTCTTCTTCCGACTCACCTGTGTCAATTGCAATTACGCCTTGGGGCGCAAAGATGAAGGTCTGGTTTGACAGCCCATTACCAATGAGGCACCAAACACCTTCACACACTTCGTTGAAACCAGATTGCACCACTCCACTTTGAGCGAGATGGTCGCGATGCACACGTTGCCCTCCGGGAGTGAGCACAACGTTTCCGTCATGGGCATCGAAACTACGAGTAGCTGAGGGCTGCGATTTCGCCATAGCCACACCTTATGTCATTGCGATACCAGCGACCATAAGGTGCTTTTACCTGCCGACGTACCTGTTGTTCTGACCCATGTTGATTTCAGGTTCTCCGATACTCGTATTGTCGGGCCAGAAATTGGGGACGCTATTGATCTTCCCTTTCCAAGCACCGTTCAGCAAAAGATGTAGGTCGTAGGTCTTGCCAGCCGTTGTTGTACCGACGGCACCATGTGCGTGGTAGTGGTAGCCAAGGCCATCGTGGCTATGGCCACCAAAGTCATCGAGAGGCGTGTTGTACCCAACCATATTTGAATGCGACTCGTCATATACCCCGTACAAAGCAACTCCGTCGTAACCAAAGCCAATGAGTGGAGGATGCGCTTTACCGATGTAATCATCAGAGTTGTACAAGTGCATACCATTTTTATTCGCTGCATGGCCATCAGCGTGATAATGCAAACCCATTCCTTGGCCGACGTGTGCTCCGATAACGCAAATTTCGCCAACAACTTGAGACTGCGCCAAGTTGTTGTTGAAGGCCGGGTATATCAACATGCCATCGACTGCGATTCCATTTGCGGCTCTGCTCGCCCAGTTATAAGTAGTACTTGCACCCGTGTAGCGCGCGTCTGTCTTCAAAGATGGTCGGCCACCAAAGCTATTTTCTTCGACGGTGGAAACAAGACCATAATCGCGCATCGGAATTTTTGACAGCACCAAGTTTTGCACTGCATCGCGAGTGACGTCACCACAATCGTATTTGCTGCACGTTGCCGTTGGCATTGCACCTGGTGGACGGCGAATATCGTTCAGCCCATTGGGTTTGTCGGACGTGTTGTAACTGGCCATCACCATGAAGGGGTGATGCACCCCAGCATTATCTGCTTCGTTGGTGAAGTAGATAAAAGGAACGATGTTCTGACCCACTACGCCGTTTGCAATGCTGGCGCTTTCTAACTTTCCTGCCAAAGCTTGATCACGAAAATTGCGATACAGCGCTATGTCGTAGCGCAAGCTGGCGCCCTCTGCGTCCATTGTTGCTTTGATGGCCAGTAGCTGTGCGTCAGCAGCAATTTTCGTCGCCGCATTCACTCCCGAAGTAGCAATTTGAGTCTTGTACTCTGCCTTAATATCGCGAAGCTTGATTCTGCTCGTATCACGTGTTCCATCTGGCCTCAACACCCCTTCCATTGCCACGATGGGGTCATCGCCAGAAATATACGACGCTATGGACACCCTTGGGTTGGAGACCAGCTTCACCGCGCTTGGATTGAAATCAGACGGGATATCAAAATTGATAGGTGAATTGAAAAAATGGAGTGGCGTCGCACTTGCGATAGAAGCGACCAGTGAGTAAACACCATTTGTGACATTCACATAATAATTCGCGGCAGAAAAATTGGTGTCAAGCGAGTGAGTGTAAGTTGTTGTGTTCAGTACATAGCGCTTTTTTGCCTGAAGTATTTTCGTTGTCTTGTTATAAGAAAAAGTGACATACCCCGGCGAACCAGTGGTTTTTGCGTGGTTAATGGCAAAGTCCAACTTGTTCCCTTGCGAGGGAACATAATCAAGCTTATAAACCGAATGCAACTGTGACTCAATACTGAATTGCGTTGCATCAGCAGTATCGGCAACTGCCGAGAAAATTCCGCGCAGGTAACTGCCGTAGGTTTGCGCTGTCAATACAGATGTAGTCGCAGTAAAGGAATTGTCGATAGCAAGATATTGGTTAGACAAATCAGCATTGCTGCTTGTTGAAATGAGAAACTTTGCGCGGTCGCACAAAACAGCCAACGACGTAAGCGTTTTCCCCGGCAGTGATTTCGTCAGCGTCTGAGAAAACGGCGCCGGCGTGTAATACACAGTTGCATCACTCACGGCAATGGCTGCCGCAGCTTTCACTGGTTCGCTCGAGACTGACGTAGCAATAACGCTCGACCCACTCCCCTCACAAGCACTCACACTTGCGCCTGTTCCCGTTCCTGTTCCGATACCCGTCGCAATGGTTGTTACTGGAGCAACCGTTGACCCGGTGTAACCCTTCGGACGTATGACAAAGCGCTTCACCACTTTTACTGCCTTGTATTTCCCCTTTTGCGCAATCCTCAAAGTAACCGTGCATGAGCCTTTTGATTTCACCGCGATAGAAGACTTTGCTTTACTCAGCGAACACGCTCCCGAAACCGTCCAGGTTTTTGCACCAGTTGACGGAGTACTCACCAACGTTTTCAAGGTGACATTTGAGGAGGCAACGAGCCAGGTCTTCTTCCAAGTGGTTTTCGCTGCAGAAAGCGCCGACACATAGTTCACCGCCAACACAGTGACGAGCAAAAAGGAAACGAAGAGCGCAGTGGCACCCTTGAAAGAATGATTTAGGCCACGTTTAAGTTCCACGCGCAAACCATAACCCTAAAGAGTGGAGCTGAGGGGAATTGAACCCCTGACCTCTTGCATGCCATGCAAGCGCTCTGCCAACTGAGCTACAGCCCCCAAATTATGAGAAGAGCCTAGCGTTTGATTGCAGGCATTCTTTAAGGTAATTTGGGGCGTGCTCCCCCTCACTTCGCTAGGAGTTTTGACCGTCGTGGCGTATGGCACGTGGTTTTATGGCTTCGGAGTTCTGTTTACAGACCTGTCCAATTTTCATGAAGTTTCGGCGAGCACACTGGGCATCACATTTGGACTTGCACAGTTACTTTCGGGAATTGGCGCCGTTCTCACAGGTAGACGTCTCGACGTCATTGGGCCCCGAGCAGTGCTGGGCATCATTGGGCCCGTCGGAGCAACTTTTTACTTCGCAAGTTCGTACACCAACGGCACGACGTTTCTCGCAATGTATGCGCTTGGCGGTGGGCTCATAGGTGCGGCAGGTTTTTACTCGTTTACTCAACCATTAGCTGTACGACTTGCTTCAACCGATTCCACTCGAGCCATCACAAGACTGACTATCTGGGGAGCATTTAGTTCTCCTGTCATGATTCCGCTGACCGAGGTCTTACGAGATCACTACGGCTGGCAAACTGCGGTGCGTCTGCCAGCTGCACTGACCATCATTTCATTTTTCGTTGCCTCCCTGGTGTGCCATGTCGAGGTTGCCACTGCCGCAAAGCCCGCGTCATTAATCACATCCCTCCGTAGTGCACTCGGCAACTCACGGCTTCGTTTATTTACCATTGGCGCCTTTCTTTCTTCAATAGCAGCAAGCACACTTCTTGTGTTTCAGGTGCCAACCATGACTGCGGCTGGAATTTCCACGGGCACAGCAGCGCTTCTTGCAAGTGTGCGTGGATTCATGCAACTCGGGGGTCGGATTCCACTTGTTCCTGCAATTATGAAATTTACTGCCCCGCGATTGATTATTATCGCGCGATTTACCCTTGGCGTTTCGGCGCTGTTTTTACTTGGCAGTGGAAACATCGCTTTTGCAGTCATATACGTAGTGTTCGCAGGCATCACACTTGGTGCACTCTCGGCACTTGATGGTGTCGCTGCGCGTGACATTGTGCAACCAGAAGTGTTTGGGACCGTCATGGGAGGGTTCGGATTAATCACCACACTCGGTGCTGCTCTCGGCCCAATTTTTTCTGGATGGTTAAAAACTACATTCGACTCGTCGAACGCACCGATACTGATTGTGTTTATTACTGCGTGTTCCGCCGCAATTGTGTTTTCTGTAAAACCATCTAGCGAGAAGGCTCTTGCCACTCAACCTTAGGAACATCTTTATAGAGGCGTTCAATTTCGTAGAAGCGGCGAGTTTCTTCGGCAAACACATGCACCACTACATCGCCATAGTCAACAAGCACCCACATTTGCTCGCGAATACCTTCGGTACGAATGGGTGAACGTCCGTAGCGCTCGCGCATTTGCGAGGTGACCTCGTCGGCAATTGCGCCTACCAAGCGCGGGTTGCTTGCGCCGGAAAGCACGAAATACTCGGTGATGCCAAGTACCTCGCCTACGTGGAGCACAAGTACTTCATCGGCTTTTTTGTCGTCGGCGATGCGAGCGATTTCAATTGCAAAGTCTTTTGATGAGACGTCGTAGTTGGGTACTTGGATATCGGATGTATTGGTCACGACGTTTGTTCACTTTCATCGACCGCAATGGAGGTCGTAGTGGTAATGCCGCCACCCGAAGGTTGGCCAGCGATGAAATCTCTAAAGTTAGTACCTAGAACAATACGGGCATCGACGCCTTCTACTTGCTGCGATACCCGCTTAGGAGTGAGTTGCCCGAAGATTGACGAATAACTCTCTACTTCGGCACGTACGGGGTCATCGTTGTATTGCACAACGGTTTCAACTGCTGGTTCACCCGGCACTTCGCGCACTAACACCACGTTTACACCCAGCATCGACAAGCGCAGCACGGCTTCGCGGGTAATGGTGGCATCGGTAAATGCGCTATCAATTTGCACGTTGATCGCTGCGTACAACGACGACACCGACGAGGGAGCCACGCTGGCAACGACCATAATGACTTCTGCTTTGTCAAGTGCATACATGTCGGCATTTGCGGGGTTGAGATCACCTTGCGGAATGGCATTGGCGGCAAATTGCCACACTTGCACTTCTCCAGTGAGCGTGCGTTGTAAAAAGTCTTGCACGGTGAGTGCCGGGGCAAGCGTGGTTGCAGTACCCACAACTTCTGAAGTTGTTGTTGAAGCATCATCGGTTGCCGATGTTCCAGCACTTAACCCTGCGCCAGCAACACCTACCCACAAAGACTTAATGATGGGAAGACGATCAGACTCTGGCGCACCTGCTTGGTTTGAAGCAAGAATGCCGGCCACTTGTGCTGAAGTGAGCGTGTGTTTCCCTGCGGGCAGAATTTCTTGAATTCCCGTTGGCAAAAGCGTGTTGACTGCTCGGTCTATTTCCACGTTGACGGCGCGGTCTGCTCCGAGCAATGCAACCATTTCAGTTTCAGTAACCGCTGCTTTTGCAGTGAAAGTGACATTGAGCAAACCTTCAACATCTGTGGTGAGCCCGTCGAGACCATTCAGCAAAAATGCATCACCTAAACGCCGCGGTGCTTCACTAGAAGTAACAACCGATGCTGCGCCTACCGGAATAGAAACGATTGTCCCGCCACGCCCGCCTGGTGCAAGCGCAACCATTTGCAATGACGCAACAAACCCATTGCCGTCGACCACAGCTAGCAGTGCTGCAGGCGTAGAAGGAATTGAGATGATGTTTTTGGTGTCAACGCTGTCGCCATCGGTGGAATGCAACAACGAGTTTGCAGCAAGTGCAAGACCCGAAGGCAACATGACCATGCCAAGAAGTCCACACAAAAATGCAGCAACTGTTCTGTTATGTCGACGCGAAGGAATTGCGGTCATAACTGCGAACCAACGCGCAGGCCGTATAAGCCGCGGTCGCGAATAATATCGATGACTGGTTCAGGCACGAGATAGTCGAGCGGGCGACCATCGGTCACACGACAACGCAGGTCGGTACTCGATACTTCAAGACGCGGCACTTCAACATGGCGCCATTCGTAGTCTTGCGACAAAGTAACTGGCGACCCCGGCCTATCGATTACAACAAGGCTCGACATTGCCACTACTTCGTTCACGCGTTCCCATGTGTCAATGTGCGCTGCAGCGTCGTCGCCAACAATGGTGAAAAATCGCGCACCTGCATATTTCACTCGCAACGTTGCCAACGTGTCGGCGGTGTAGCTTGGGCCCCCGCGTTGCATCTCTTCAGAGCCTGCTTCCAAACCTTCAATGCCCGCAACAGCTGCTTGCACCATGGCAAGACGGTCGGCTGCTGGCGTGATGGGCCGGACTCCCGATTTTTGCCAGGGGTCATTTGCCACCATGAGGAGCACGAGGTCGAGGGCAAGGGCATGACGCACGTTCACAGCGGTCACAAGGTGCCCTACATGAGGGGGGTCAAAGGTTCCACCAAAGAGACCAATTCGTAAGGGCACAAGGCTGAAGTCTAAGCCAATAAAGGCTTTCGCGGTTCCGCGAGGCTCTCGGCAAAAAATCTGAAAATTTCTCGTGACAAGTTCCCAAAAGTGGTCTAATCTTGCCATTCCCCCGATAAAGGGCCTAGCCCTTCATCACATCCCCCCATCCACCCCTCTTACCTTCTTCTTATATGCATCGGTCATGCTGATGCAGACGCAATGCAACGACCCCCTGAATACCCCCTTAACGAAACCGGAAAAGAACATGAACGACGCAATTGGTCTCTATTTGAATGACATCGGCAAAGTAGCCCTCCTCACTGCCGAAGATGAACGCACCCTCTCGAA